>Ga0307507_10001763_pt1 | contig 47567 bp, 53 predicted proteins | sample 7_EM_MG_FD_207223 | JGI IMG/M metagenome (GOLD analysis project Ga0307507, IMG submission 207223) | Populus trichocarpa ectomycorrhiza microbial communities from riparian zone in the Pacific Northwest, United States - 7_EM | ecosystem: Host-associated > Plants > Roots > Unclassified | place...
TCACACGAGTGGTGTTTCACCATCCTGATTTGGGAGATTGGGGTCGACATTTTCCCGTTCCAGCAATAACTTCACTACTCTTTCGTGCCCCTCGAAAGCAGCACATACGAGTGGGGTTCGGCCATACTGATCTACGCAATTGGGGTCGACATCCCTCCTTTCCAGCAGCATCTTGACCACTCCTTCGTTCCCATTCTTCGCTGCCCATGCAAGTGGTGTTCTACCTGCACAATCTTGGTGGTCGACCTCGTAACATTCCCCATTCATCAATTCAGTCACAAGTTCAACAATCCCGAAGAACGATGCGCAGTGTAGTCCAGAGAAGTGCGGGGAAGTAGCGATGGTTCCGCTAAATCCGAGATCCAATACCTGACCCAGAAGTGATACAGCCGACATGTGATGTTCGTACTGGTTCAAGAGCCTTAGTGCAAGGGCCCTCACACTATCTGATAGATCCCTGTTCGTATGCGTTCCCCAATATCGCGAAGAATATTTGAGGAATGGCATGCTTTTATGGTCTGGAAGAGAATGGGATGTGAGGTTCTTGACTTGTTGAGAATTCAGATACGTTAAGCAGGTTTCCGCAAGGATCGAATGAGGTGTGCTGAAGAGACCTGGATGGCTACAAAGGTACTCTTGGACCGTATAGTGGATTAACCGTACAGTCGAAGCCTCCGCATCGACTGTGATCAGGCCTTGGCAGCAGTCTAGCAATGTGCCTATCGAAGGAACATTTTCGGGATCAAAATCCGCTACTCCTATTTCCACTGCCAGCGCATGGCACAGCTCATCTACCTGTAATGGCCGCTCCGCATGACAGACCCATGTGAGAGCAGCCACCGCAAGCTTTGCCTTTTCCTCATCCTGAGCCTTTATACGCTCTAATGTCACACCGTATGCATCCCCTAACCCTACCCCATCTTTTATTGACTTGAGTGTTTTCCTCCGCTGAGCAACCGTGGTACCCCTCAGGATTGCCTCGATGTGGAGAGAGGCTAGTAGGAATCTAGGTTTAAATATGTCAGTCATTAATTTAAGGAAGCTTCGCCCTCGGCCTCGTTCCTACATACGTTTCGGAACTTATTGCGGGAATGCTCTTCATAATATCCCCCTCCAATGTGCTACCCATCATATTTGGGATCGTATCCTTGCTGAGTTTCTCGCGTAGAAATCTAACAACCCCGTCTTCCGTAGCTTGTATAAGTATAAAGGTTGCCGTTCCACCCAACTCCCTCTCCACCTCACTCCGCACGTGTGGTCTTCCGGTCATGAATAAGCGAGTATTCGGAGATCCTTGAAGCATCTGGCCTAACGATTCGAGAACCACCATTCGATGCTCTGGTACACATTCATCAAGTGCGTCAACACATACAAATGTGGGCCTGGTGGTTGCGATTGTCTGGAACATCTTCAAAATCCCCGGAACTTGTATTCCTCTACCCCCAATTGACTTTTTCTCCTTTCGAAAATCCTTAACTATCGCTTCAGGAATTTCGCCCTGTCCGCTAACGAGCTGTCTCAGTAATGAGCCAAGCATATTCACCGGTGACTGCTCGCTCCGAGCAGCAAAGTCGAAGTAAAAACACGCAACCGTAGGATCTTCCTCGACGGCCTCGTCGCACAGCTTGTCTATTACTAGTGAACTGTCATCGTGACCAATTAGCAATGGTATTCTTTGGTTACCCGCAATGATAAGCTATACCCTCACTTACATGATATAGCTTTTGCCCACTCCCGGATTTCCGTCGCAAAATAAGGTTTGATGGTGAGATCCATCCTCCCTATTTCCATCATGCCAGCGTCTGAATTCTTCAGTTTCCAGCAGCCATGCTCCTATACTGTCGACCCGGCGGGCTCCAATGTCTCGATGGCGCACCCGTGGCTCTAATGGAGATAGCCATGCCAGTATTTCGGATCTGTCATCGGAGACGGTGGTGTTAAAGGTATTTGCGACGTTGAAAGAATTATGGTTATTACTGAAAGATTGCGACATTTTTCAATTTTCACCGCTGCGAAGGTTGGGAGAGGATGTTGATTAACTTGGAGTCTGTTGAACGCAATTGCTTGGAATTGGGGGAAAGCGGGGCAGATGAAGCCTTGCGCCCAGTTGACAACACTCTCTCCAATCACTTCACCCTACACTAGTTACACAAATCCCTGAGAACTGGCTTAGTCAGAAATTCTCGGAATATTCCCATTGCACCGCTAGTAGTCTTATGCTGAACCACCCTAGCTCCTGCCTTTTTTATATTGATACATTCTAAATCATCGGAAACTTTGGAAACAATACTGTACTGATGGCACCCTTAAAAACTATTTTCAGTGTCTTCCCGCGAAGCGATAGATTATTATCTAAGAAGTAGACTCTGTGTAACTCTACGAGTGCGGCCAATGATACATTAGTCACGTGCCTGATATGAGCATTTTGCAACCAGAAGGCTCATCAAACTTTCTTATCAAGCCCACGTGACTAATAAACCTATCGGTGGCACTGTGCTCATGTTGCCGAGTGCTAGGTAAATCATGTGATCTTCGACTCCCAAGATTCCTCGGCGCTGGAAGTATGTTCAAAGGAAGGACTCCTCCTTAAGCCAAAATGGAAGGGAAGAGCAACACTAAATTACCCATCGCGATCGTTTGGCAAATCTGAATAGAAGATCACGTGATTCATTTACTACTCGGTAACACGGCATGCAAACTTTCGAGGTTGCTGCCTAAGTCGGCGGGCGCTAAGAAACTTATGAGGGTATCGTGGAGGGAAACCCAACTTATTTTGCGTGAACAAAATTAACCAAACAAAAGATGCATGGCAGCCAACTGCTCCGAAGCACCCTGCATTGCAACCCCCCTCTAGCATAGTCTTCACCGTAGTTGTGACGAAACTGGTGGATCAATGACAAGTAATTTTCTGCAACTCTAACCTTCCTTTTGCGCCAATCAAATGTTCCCGTTCGTCAATATCCCAGTTTCATCGTGACTTCGGTGAAGACTGTAACTAAAACCAAACTGTTTGATCAACTTCTTGTTCCAGATTCGAGGCCTCTTATTCTCTTTTTTATTTTTTATTTGGTTATCTGTATAGTAGGGTTGGCGGGGGAATTATGTTGTCATAACCGAGGATTTTCCTCTTCCTTGATATTTACAGTAGTTAACCTTGTCCCACGCAACACGAGAATACATGCGGATGCGGGCTTTAGTGGTGCGCAGGCCACAGATTATTAGGGAATCTGAAGCATTTACAGAGTGTTCTTTTCAGTTCAAAATTTTAGGGATAGAGGCCTTACAGGGAGCACATATCGGCGGAACGAACATTAAGGTGATGGGGCGCAACTTGGCGAAGCTCATGACTTCAGGGCGGAACAGCTCACGGCTAAGATCCACGGCCAAGGCAACAACAATTCCACTACAATTCCACCGACGGCAATAACGGCACTACTCGCTAAAGCAAAAGTATATCCCCGACCTTTACCCATACCCGAGTATTATACTAGGACGCCACCCATTGTCATGAGGGAAAAGCAGTTCTGGACTACGCTCCCAGCGTGTAGTTGAGGGTCGGGAACAAACCTTCTTTTTCGGTCAGCACTCTTCTCTACCCCGAAGAGTTCGAGGGCCCCCATAATTGACACCATTCTCGGCTTTTAACCGCAGAAGCGCTCGCCGTCTTAGAAGCCCAACCTCCCCTCAATTGTATTCTCACCAAGACCCTCTAGGGTCTATTCTCCAGCCCTGCTGCGTCGCCGCAGCAGTGAACTATCCACCACCTCTCCGCCTCTAATTGAATCCCGCACCAGATCCAAAGCCTCACAAGTACACCCCGAACCATACTAAACAAAACAAAATAAAAGCAAAAGGTTTCTGACTTTGTCACGGCATTTCCGCATTCTCATTTCGCCGGGGTGACCCGACATAGCACACTCTTGCCCTAGGTGGCGGCGGGACGACGGGGGGAACGAATAAATGAATAATTTTAGGCAATCTCTCTGTGGTTTACAGTTAATATCGGGGGACAATAGGTGGGCCGGTGTTTTAATGGCGACATCGGAAGGGCGACGGCGAAACTAGACGAAATGCCAAGAGTTAAGCCACTCAAAAGACTTCGATCGCCAGTGCACAGCTTGGAGTGAGGAAGTTCGTTCCCATTCACCTCCTCTCTCACTCTCTCACTAACTGCTAACGATAGAGATAGGAGTAATTTATATATCAACTACAACAAAGTTCTCGTATCCTTCCATCGATCGCGACACATACCCTTTCCTTTCCACGTATGTTCCCCTTTGCCTTTCATGGACTCCCGTGCTAACAAAAGGGAGGAACTTCCACTGTCCATAGCCTCCGTGCCGAGCATCTAACCCTTCGTGCATTCGACTCGTTCATGGTTATATTTCTTCCGGTGCTGCATCGATCCCAAGCGCATATCCGAAACCTTTGCCTGAACGATAAAGGGATAGGGAGAGCGGGATATGCTGAGCACGCCGAGCAGCATCAGAGACTTCTAACACACATGTGTAGTCCCGGTAGTCTTATGTTGAACCACTCAGGTCCATGTCTTTTTTTTCTTTTCATCCATTCCAAAGCAGCGGTAATTTGGGCAATATACCAATGGCACCGCTCAAAACTATTTTCTGTACGATATCTATCCGCGAAGCTATAAATTATTACCCAAAAATAATCTATTGCTCCACAGTGACATGCCAAAACTCGAAGTTGCTGCCGGAGCATAAGACCAATCTCCGGGTTCACAATTGCGTCCCCACCGATACCCTCTGGGGTCTATTTTTCCACTCAGCCACCTCCCCGTAGTAGACACCACCGCCGCATCCCTAGGTAAATGCTGGCCTTGCTTCCAATTAAATCCTGTGCCTGATCCAAAGTCTCAGGAGTACCCCCCAACCACACTCAAAACTCAAAACCAAATAAAAGGGGTCTGACTTTGTTGAGACCTTTCCGCCTTCTCCTTGTGCCCAGCTGCCGGATGACCAGAGCTGCCAGTTGGCAACACAAATAATTATTGATTCGACACACACCACACGTCCCCCCCTGGGGGCGGTGGGAAGACTAAGTGAATGGGATAAATGGATAAGTTTAGGTAATTCCCCTGTGGTTAGAGGGTATTTATCTCTTTGGTTATGTATAATACCGCGCTCTAATCGTGAGGGACGGGAGCATGCTAGAGTACGCCCCGGGCGTCTCTTGGGGTAAAGGCAGTAGAAGGGTTTTTGAAAAGGTTAATGTGCTAGGTTTTTGTTTGGGGTAGACGGGGGTGTTTCAGGGATAACTCATTGCGTGAGTCTGCAGATCCCCAGGCTATTAAGTGTTAAAGAATTTGGGGGTAGATGGGGGTATTTTTCGTATGAGACCTACTTTATAAAGTAATATATATCATATATGAAATCTTGATTCGTTCGTGGCGCACCAATATCATGATCGGGGCAGACAGGAACGCAGAGTGTATCAAGAATAAAAGAGAAATAAGATATACAGGAAACTTGAATAAAAAAAACAAACAAAGTGGATAGAACCCGCAACCCTCTCTACCACCTACAAATTCGCATTAACCTTCCCCTCATCCTCCCCTCCTTACTTCCACCCTCCATTTCTCTACTTCATTTAGTCAACAGGTTAGGCCTCTACATCTCTTAAAACCTCATCTCCAAGCAACCAAGGCTTAAATTCAGGATCCCTCCACACGAGACATTCCTTAGCTAGGATCAGCACCATCCTCATCTTCATGTCCCTCTCTAGCTCATCGTGTAGGTGATAAAGGCGGTCCTGGACATTGCCCCTCTGCACTCTCTTCCCGGTGTGCTTCTTTTGGCCTCTCTCGTATACCGACAATGCTAACGATTTTACAACAAAGGTTACTGCACAGCGGAATGGAGCGAGCGTTCTGGTCCAGTGTGGAATCGATCAATTTTGTATAGTCGTAGAAATATAAAGAGCGTAATAGAAGACTTGTCAAAAGTAAAGAAAACCGAATGACCAAAGAAGCGGGCAATCAACAACGATAGGAAAACACTTAAAGAGACGGAGGACAAGTGAGCGGATAACAAAATGAGCAAAGGGAAGATCCAACTGTCTTATATCCTTCCTTGCGGAATCCTATCCATCCAAGCATGCGTCCTGCACATGCTCAATCTCACGTGAGATTCTTTCCCTTCTCTGACTTTCTTCCCAGCGCTCGGAATAACAGTGGTGGTAGGAACCGAATCTCCGAGGTCTTCAGTTGAGTTGTCTCCCAAGGGAAGAGATCATGGCCTCGGATGAAGTCGGTATTCGGTAACCATGAATGTTCGTGTTTCGTTTTACGTTTGATGTTGTTTGATGTTGTTGCACTAGAGATGTAGGGGTAGAGGTTCGGCCTCCGTATAAACTAGTAGTAGTAAAACGGTGTGAGTGCGATAGTGTGTAGCAGGTGCCAGAGGTTGTGTTTCGTGTGCAGCGCGAATGGGAATATATGTATTCGGTCAGTAGCTGGGGATGCTGCAGAAGCTCTAACGATAATGGTGAGCAGTCTAGCCCATTTCTAACAAACGAGATGTCGCATTTTGAGGATATACGGGAAAGACACTTGCTTAAGGCTGCGGCGTCTTTGAGTGAAATGCCTACGCCTGAAGCTAGGTAAGGCAACGTGGTGAGGACAGCGTTGCCGAGGGAAATGAAGGTCTTATTGGTGCTTAGAAAGGATAATCCAATTGAAATTTATGACAGCAGTTTACCATCTGCGTCTCTCAGGAAGATGTTGGTTGAACAACTAGAACACTCTTCTGAAACAGATTGTTTCGACAGACTTTCAACTATGCTCGAGGTGTCTTCCACATCAGTGTCAGACGCAGGCTCCAGTGAGGGATGGGTGGTGAGGACCGTTACGCCATCGGTTTTTCGTACAGACTCACTTGATACTCCGAGGCCGGCACCAAGGAAGTGAGGTATCTTTGTGTCATCGCCTGAATGTAGAACTAGACCAAGCTTGAGTTGCAGATTCTAAATAAATAAGTGAATCGTTAAATGCCCGAACATGGTTGACCTGCGTTGTGTGAATTCCTCATGAGTAGCTCGCGCTTTGGAGGCACGTATACATCAATCTATTTAGTGAGACCTTAAGCTCAATTAACACAACCCCAACGAAATAGTCAATCAAATCCTTGAGTTGGTACACGAGCAGGCAATCGTGCGAGGGTTGTATGATATAGAATACTTACAACTCCTAGGGGAGCCCCATACCACCCCACATGTCGGCACCTTCTTTAAACCATAACTTGACCATCTATCAATCCTGCTCATCTACTACCGCCGCTACTACTACCGTAGGAATCTAACTACGACCCCAGCCACCCCCAATCCAATCCGGCCTTAGTTCTCTACAGCGCACACATAGTAAACTAGAACTTAACTTCCCTCTTATTTACTCTGAGAAGTAGCACTATGGAGGCCCCTCTCTTGCTTGAGGGTAAGTTAGGCTCTATGTGGTCATCGTACCAACTAGGGAGTAAGAGAGTTGCCTTGTAATTCGTTTTTGTGGGGGAAGTTAGATGGAGTGTAGCGGGGTTGGTTTTGGGGTGGTGGTGGGTGTGGCTGTGGGCTTGGGTTGTTCTACGGTAGTGGGTGAGGGGTAGGGGGTGCGGTTTTGGGAGGATTGTTATCTGTTTGTTTATATGGGATGGTGGAAGTATAGACTCTAGAGTTGGGGAATGCTCGTGGAGTGGGGAATTTTTGAAGGGGGATGATTTTGAGGGGATGATCTGGGGTTGGTTGGTGGGTAAGAGGTGGGGATTTGGTAGATTATATTCAGAGTGATAGGCACCAGCATAACCGAGCAAATCACAATACACCTCATGCCTAAAGACCTCTAGAACACATCTTGGCCCCGACCACCTTCAACCAACCTCTCTAAAGATATCTTTGAAATAATCCCACAACCTCACTGAGGTCTTCGTACTCGGCATTAGATAAAATAGCATGCTTAAACCCTTCCACGAGGTTCACCCACCAACCAAAGTAATTATCGGCAGTGAGTCCAAGCCCACCCTGTGGCTCATCCCGAGACTCAGAAACTGAAGCGCTCCAGTGCTCAAGACAATCTCGTATCCTCCAGAACTACAAGAGGATAATATTCCTCTTGGTGCCTGTTGAAATTATTCGATGCTGCTCGACATACTCAACTTGTCAGGCATGCACATAACCCCACGGATACGCACACTCACGATCCGTGGATGTTCAGATAAAGAAGTTCACGGCATACGCGCTACGGATGGATATGCCTAACGGGAGAAAGTTCTTTGATGCTACTCGGCATGTTACACCTATGCTGTTATCATTCGGCAAACCACCGGATATGCGCTTTGGATCGGTGAAGGACAAGTCGGATGCGAGTAGGCTACTGAGCTTGAAGAGTTTTTTTCTTTGTGACATTTTGTTCTTTCCTTTGTTAGCATGATTGTTCTATGAGTGGAAGGAAAGGAAGCATGCATGGAAGAAGGGACATGCATGGAAGAGAATAGATCGCTGTCGCCATCAATAGAAAGATGAGAAGAAGAGTCTAAAAGACTTCGTTGTTGTTTTATATATACTCCTGTCTCTACCGTCAGTTAGATAGTGGCATGGGACATCATTGCGGATGGGGGGGAGGTTGAGAGAGTTGTGAGCAATTGAACATTGTGGAGTCGTGAGCATTGGAGAAGTGAAGTTTTCCTTTCTATTAGTTATGCGTTAGCGATCGAACTCTTTATTGTAGCTTTGATCTTGGCAGTTTGTTTATGAGCAAGTTTCTCTGCCATTCCACCAGTATTGCGCATTTTGTATCGCGGGGCCAATGGTTTATTATTTTTACTAGTGCCCTCCATGTCATAATGTGGTTTCTTCTTCTTCTCCTAATGCTTCGCATTGTGCTGTATCTTGGGGAAAAACTAATCTATCAAGTACAGGACATGATACCTCTGCAGCAACAAAGAAAACTATATCAAGAAAAAATAGAAATAAGGCATACAGGAAACTTAAACAAGATAAAAAGAAATAAAGTGGATAGAACCTGTAACTCTCTCTGCTATTTACAAATTCTCATTAACCTTCCCCTCATCTTCCCCTCCTTACTGCTTCCCTCCATCTCTCTACTTCATTTGCTCAATATGCCTCTAGATTCCTCAATACCTCATTTCCATGAAACCAAGGTCCATCAGGATCTCTCCATGGGAGACACTCCCCAGCCAGGATTACCACCATCCTCATCTTGACGTCCTTCTCCTACTCTCTAGCCTATCGTGTAAGTGATCAAGGCGCTGCTGGACATTGTCCTTCTGCACTCCCTTGGTGGTGCGCCTCTTCCGGCATCTCTTGTACCGACAGTGCTAGTGAGATGTCGCACTTTGAGGATATACGGGAAAGACACTCGCCTAAGACTGCGGCGTCTTGGAGCTACATGCCTGCGCCTGAAGCTAGGTAAGGCAGCGTGGCGTGGACCGAGTCGCCGAGGAGGATAAAGGTCTCGTTTGGTGTCTAGATGGGAGAATCTAATCGAAATGTATGCCTGCAGTTTACAACCTGCGCCTCCCAGGAAGATGTTAGTTGAGCAACCAGAATACCCTTCCGAAACTGATGGTTCCGACAGACTCCAAACCACTCTCGAGGGGTCTTCTTGCTCAGTATCAGATTCAACAATGTACCTCAAGTGAACGAGAAAACAATTAGCTATATAGCAGGGCTTCAATCCATGGTATTATTTAACATAACATAGTAGAGCTCGCCTTATTTCAGAGAGAATTTATGAACAAACATTAGGATTAATTCCACTTGCTATATGGATTGCTATCGTTCCCTACGTACATACCGTTAGGCAGCCTACCCTTCCTTCAGGCGCGATTCTCCATTGCATTAAAGCGGGTAAATAGCTCAAACTCCATTCTCTCTGCTGCTTTCGCACCGCTCATGATTTCACCGATCATATCTGAGCCAGGTGGGAAATCAGTCTCAAAACAAGCCTCTCCAGCCCCCCTCATATTAACGAGCACTGCCTGCCTGAAGCGCCAGCGCAGAACCTGGTCGACGGGCCGATGTGGGTCGTCGAGGAACGTTTGGTCAAGATGACGACCGGCGATGTTAAAGTCCAGGGTAGCCGGTGAGAAGCGCACAATCTTGTAGTTATCCAACACAACTATTAGCTACGATGATGATAGATAGATATAGCTACTCATACATCGGGATTGATGGTCAATTTATAGGCATCAAACAAATAGTGTATATTGGTTCCGAGCAAAATACCGTTCTGAACGGAATTTATGGTTCCGTCAGACTCATTGGCAGGAGGAACAGTAATCCAACGACTGTATTCACAATCATTCCAGTACTCCTCGTATGCCAAAGGAAATATATGAGTGGTTTCGAAAGTGTCCCAGCTGCCAAAGTGCGCTAGCCGTGCTTATCTGCCGGTGATGACGCATCGCCGATCTCGCTGACGGACAGCATCGGAAAATGATGTAACTCGGGTTCCGGAGGGTAACGAAGGAGTACGGGCTAGCGCGACTTCGTCAGTGACAGTGATGGGACCTATTCAGAGTAAGTACTGTCTAAGTTAGTGATGAAAGCACAGAAGAAACATACCGGCAGTGACAATATAGTAGTCTCCCGGTTTAAGCGGTTGCCCATCCCTCTCAACTAACTGTTCGCAACTGTTGCGTAGATCAAAAGAATCGGTAAAGAGGCAGAAAACCTGCAACATGGAATAGAGATTGTCGTTCGTCACACCTTCTGCGACCCAGAGGCCTCCAAGCGCAGTAGAACGGTTGTCGGAGGCGTAGATGTGGGCATTGCGCCAGGGTGAGCGATCCAGCGGCGGCATGTTTCAAAGTCTGTCAACTTTTAGTGTTGTGGCTGGGGATGGGGAAGAAAGGAAGTCAGGCAAAAAAAGGAAGGTTTACGTTCACTAGGGGTGCAGATCAAGGTGTGGTGCCTGCAGGCAGCCGGTTGCCCCAGCCGCGAGTTTAGTACACAAAGCAAGATCCTTATCTATTGGTAGCTGTATGTGGTGTAGTTGCACTTGTGTAACCAAGGAAGACAAAGGTTGCTTATATAGAAAATTCTGTACGCCAAGCTATTTACAAGCAGAGTTTTTAGTGGGCGGGGAAAACTCCCTGCGACTGCTAAAACCACCCTGTCTGATCGCCCTAAACCACACTAAGGGTACCCGCATTAGCTAGGGAGAACTAATATACTCGAGTACGCTAGTAAGGGTAAGAAAGCGTGGCTGGAGGAGAAATTGCTTCAAGGTGTAACACCGGTGTGGCCCTTTCGTATTTGGTGTGGTTGACTGCATGGGGGCCGGGGTACATTCGTCAGTGATGTGGTGGGCGATGCGGCGAGTGAGCCCACCCAAACCTGTGAAAATGGTGCCTCGTTCTTTCCTTAGGACTATCTTATTTCTTCATTAAATTTCAGGTTCCATCTATTGGTTATTTATATTTCTAGCACAAATTTTTGTTGGTTGTGTAGTAACTAGTTAGTTTTCACTAATGCAAAAATGCTTTGATGTTTTTGTTATGATTTTTGTATTTCGGTTTGGTGGCGATTGGTGGCTATAGGCACTCGGCAGACATGAATAAGTCACGGTAGGCTTCGGCAGCATTCCAATATTAGACGTTGCTGCCTACATGGGTGGGCACCAAGAAACTCATCAAGGTATGGTGGGGGGAAACCCAAGACGTTAAACAAGAAGTTGACCAAACAGTTTGGTTTAGTTGAGCTAGAGCGGTGTCTTTAAGTGAAAGTTGAGGATTATTTAGTTGCCATGCATCTTTTGTATTTGGTTAATTTGCCCAGGCAAATGTCTTCCACGCCATAGCGAGTGCCCAGCATATTAGCGAGCCTTCCACCCAAATACTAGCCACTATTTAAATCTGGACTGAGGTCCAGCCAATCACATTGCCTTAGCTTACAGGCGGCTAGCTATGCCGGGCGCTCGCCATGGCGTGGGGGGCGTTAAGATTCTAGGCCTACTATTCTCTTTTTTATTTTTATTTTTTATTTTGATTATCTGTATGTAAGGGTTGGTGGGGGAGTGCGTGTTGTCGTAACCCAAGATTTTCCTCTTCGTTGATGTTCGGTTAATTTTGCCCAAGAGCACACTTTGTCGATGCGGGGTTTAGTGAAGCGCAGGTCACGGATTCTGGGGGAACCTGAACCATGTACAGAGTGTTCTTTTCAATACAAAATTTTAGGACAGAGGCCTCACAGGGAGCACATATCGACGGAACGAACACTAAAGTAATAAGGGGCAACTTGGAGAAGCCCATGACTTCGGAGAAATAGCTCACCGGCCAAGAACCACGGCCAAAGAAGCATCAATTCCATCTACAATAATACCGACGGCAACAACGGCACCACTCGCTAAAACAAAAAGTATGTCCTGACTTTTACCATACCCGAGTACTATACTAGGATGCTACGAATTGCTACGAGCGAAGAGCAATTATGAACTGGGCTCCCAGTGTGCAGTTGACGGTCGCGGATAAACTTTCTTTTTTTTAGCGAGTACTTTCTTTCCACCCTGAGGAGTTTGCAGGCCCCACAATTGACGCCGCCCCCGGCTCTTTAACCGTGGCACCGCTAGCAGTTCCAGAAGCCCAACCTCTACGTCCTTAATTGCATCCCTACCGAGAGTCCGAGACCCTCTACTAGTAGTGTTTATCATTCCGCCCCACTGCTTCAGCCCAGCAGTGTACGGCGCACCACTTCTCCGCCTCTAATTAAATATCGCACCAGATTCCAAGCCTCGGAAGTACACCCTGACCATACCAAAAAACAAAAGCAAAATAGGGAGTTGTTGACCTTATCGCCGCATTTCCGCATTCTCATTTTGCCGGGGTGATCGAGGGCTGCCGGTAGGTAAGGTGAATGATAACTGATGAGCTGACATAGCACACGCCCTGCCTTAGGTGGTGGCGGGAGGACGAGGTGAATTGAATAAAATAATAAGTTTAGGCAATTCCTCTGTGGTTTATCTAGCTTGTTAACATTGGGAGTCCACGGGACAGTGTTTTAAACTGCGCCATCGGAACTGCGATTGCGAAACTAGACGAAACGCCAAGAGTTCAAGCAACCCAAACGACTTCGCTTGCCAACGCACAACTTGGAGTGGGGATGTTCGCTCTCATTCACTTGCTCTCTCTCTCTCTCTCTCTCTCTCTTTCTCACTCACTAACTAACTAACTCACTGTAGAGACGGGGGGATATATTAACCAGAACAAAGTCCTCGTATCTTTCCACCAATCGCGACACATACCTTTTCGTTCCACATATTTTCCCCTTTCCCCCTCCTGGACTCCCGTGCTAACAAAATAAAAGAACCCCACTGTCCATAGCCTCCGTGCCGAGCATCCAACCCCTCGTGCAGCGAACTCTTTAATTGTCATATTGCTTCCCGTGCTGTATTGATCCTAAGCGCATATCCAAAGCCTTTGCCCAAACGTTAACGGGATGGGCTGAGCGCGATATGCTGAGCAGGCCGAGCCGCATCACCGACTTCCAGCACCATAGACAGTACCGGTAGTTTTATGGTGAGCCACTCAAATACATATCTTTTTTTTATATTTTCGTACATTCCAAAATAACAGTAATTTAGGGAACGATACGGATGGCGCCGCTCAAAACAGTTTTCAGTATTTCCCCGCAAAGCTATGAATTAATACCCAAAAGTCATGTGCTGCTCCGCTGTAGCATACCAATACTCAAAGTTGCAGCCGGATCATAAAACTCATTTCAGTGTCTTCAATTGCCTCCCCACAGAGACCCTCTAGCGTCTATTTTCCCACCCCGCTACCTCCCCGCAGTGCATACCACCGGTGCATCCTTAGGTACATGCTTTCACATCCTCTGATTAAATACTAATCCAAAGTCCCATAAGTACCCCCCAACCATATTAAAACTCCAAAACAAAATAAAAGGTTTCTGACTTGGTCGAGGCGTTGCCGCCTCCTTGTGCCCGGCTGCCAGGTGATCAGAGGCTAACGGTAGGTAACACGAATAATAATTAATGATACACGGCACGTCCCCCTCTGGATCGCGGCGGAAGACTTAATGAATAAAATAAATGAATAAATTTAGGCCATTCCCCTGTGGTTAGATGGTATTTTTATCTCTTTGGTTATATATAATACCGGGCTCCGATCGCGAGGGCCGGGAGCACGCTAGAGTATGCCCCGGACGGCTCTTGGAGTGAAGGCGATGGAAGGGTTTTTGGAAAAGCGCACACATAGTAAACAAGAACTTACCTTCCCACTAACTTACTTCTCTTACTCTGAGAAGTAGCACTATGGAGGTACCTCTCTTACCCGAAGGTGAGTTAGGCTCTATGTGGTCATCATACTAATGAGGGGGTGTGAGAGTGGCTTTGTAGGAGACTTTTGTGGAGGAAGTTAGATGGAGCACGGCGGGGTTGGTTTTGGGATGGTGGTGGGTGTGGGTGTGGGTGTGGGCTTGGCTTATTCTACGGTAGTGGGTGGGGAGGTAGGGGGGTGCACTTTTGGGAGGGTGGTTATCTGTTTGTTGATATTAGGGGAATTTAAATGGGATGGTGGAAGTATAGCGTTGGGGAATGCCCGGAGGAATGGGGAGCTTGTAAAAGGGAGGCGGTGTTAAGGGGATGATCCGGGGTTGGTTGGTGAGTGAGGAGGGTGTAATAGATTATAGAGACTCTGGAGGAACTTACACTAACATATATCATACCAAATAGACGCGACAACCAAACTCCAAGTCTGAACCGGCACCAGAATTAGACACCGGAAAAGCCCACGACACGTGACAGCTATGATAATATTATAATACCAACTAAGCGTTTGAATTCAACTACTCTAGGGCCCGTTTACCTATAGGCAGCCGTCTAGCAACCAGAGACGGTGCCGACCGTTAAGGAGGGCTAGACAGTAGAAGGTGTAGAAAGCAAATATATGGGTAGGTGTTTACCTAATATACCGTCCGCTATCATTTAGTGTGCAAATTTTGATTAACTAACGTTTGGTTGCAACCATGAAGGTTTCAACTCATAATAGCGCTGAGCAACCAAGATATCGGCCGACCAACAATGCCTTTTCACAAACCCACGATGGGAATAGTGTCTTTGAACTGGTACTATATTATGGGGAAGATAATCGCCGAATCTGGAAGGAAAATAGAGCAGATTGGTAGCTATTCTTGCGATTACCAGCATGAAAGGTGAGGGTATTTTTGTAGTGTTGATAGACGGAGGCAGCAAGACGACCTCGAGCCACGTCCTGTTTTGACCGTCTAGCAGCCAGAATATAGGACGGTCGAAAAGTAGGTAAACAGTTTTGCCACGTCTATCGGAACAGGATGTTGGTTGAGACGCCACCGTCTAGTTTCCCACCAATATTTCTAAATGTGACGGATAGGTAAACGGGCCCCTAATCCAAATCATCCACTTCACAATATCTCACTCGACTAGAGAAATGCGTGGATTGTTGGATATATTTTACTCCGTTCCCCGCAAATAATATTTTTGTTTCGTATGACACCTTCTAATCTTACTCCGTGATATCGGGTTGCAGTTCTTTAGGCGGTTGGGGCTAGGGTTTAATTATTCGGGGGCTATTCTGTAGAAGTCGGATATGAGCTGAAGACGGGAAGCAGGGTTCTCATGAATGGTAAGGTCACTGAAATTCTCTATACAGGTATGGCAGTTAACTTGGTCTCTTTCTTTGGTTTGTTCTGTGCGGTGGAGGTCGTTCAAGTTGAAACCGGCAAAAATACAACTGTTCCCACTCCCGCACACACCAGAGCTTGCTCCGACCCAAGATGTACTAACTAACGAATTAGGATCGTTTTTTTCCCCAAAAAAGCACGCGCCTCTTCCACCGATCCCGTCTCCCTTCTATCCTAGCGGGGGTATTCCTGTCATCGCTCTCCGGGTGATGGGGATCAGAATTTTGCCGTTCCAGAGGTGGCTTGGCCACTCCTTCGGGTACCCTGATCGTAGCATTCGTGAGTGGTGTCAGATGATCTTCATCTGGGCGATTAGGGTCGACATTTCCTTCTAGCGATAACCTGGCCAGTCCTTCTTGCTCTCTGAGAGTATCATTCGTGAGTGGTGCCCGAACATACTCATTTGGGTGATTGGTGTTGAAGTTTTCCCGTTCTAGCAATAACTTGACTACACCCCCGTGTCCCTTGATAGTGGCATTCTCGAGTGGTTTTAGGCCATTGATATTCGGGCGATTGGTGTCGATATCTCCCCGCTCTAGCAATAACTTGACCACTCTTTCGTGTCCCTCCATAGCAGCCCACCCGAGTGGTGTTTCACCATACACATCTGGCCGGTTGGGGTCAACATTTTCCCGTTCCAGTAATACTTCGACCACTCCTTCGTGTCCATTAAAAGCAGCACTCCCGAGTGGTGTCCGATCCTCCCAACCTGGGCGATTGGGGTCGACATCTTCCCGTTTAAGCAATATCCTGACTACTCCTTCGTGTCCTTTGCTAGCGGCATGCCTGAGTGGTGTTTCACCATGCACATCTGGGCGGTTGGGGTCGACATTTTCCCGTTCCAATAATAATTTGACCACTCCTTCGTGTCCATTAAAAGCAGCACTCCCGAGTGGTGTTCGATCCTCCCAACCTGAGCGATTGGGGTCGACATCTTCCCGTTTCAGCAATAACCTGACTACTGCTTCATGTTCGTTGACGGCAGCTCTGCCGAGTGGTGTTTGGCCATACTCATCTGGCCGGTTGGGGTCGACATCTTCCCGTTCCAGTAATAATTTGACCACTCCTTCGTGTCCATTAAAGGCAGCACTCCCGAGTGGTGTTCGATCCTCCCAACCTGGGCGATTGGGGTCGACATCTTCCCGTTGCAGCAATAACCTGACTACTCCTTCGTGTCCTTTGCTAGCGGCCCATCCGAGTGGCCCTTCACGCTGGTTATCTGAGCAATTGGGGTCGACATCTTCCCGTTTCAGCAATAACCCGACCACTCCTTCGTGTCCTCTGCCAGCAGCCCACCCGAGTGGTGTTTCGCCAAACACATCTGGCCGGTTGGGGTCGACATTTTCCCGTTCCAGTAATAATTTGACCACTCTTTCGTGTCCCGCAAAGGCAGCACTCCCGAGTGGTGTTCGATCCTCCCAACCTGGGCGATTGGGGTCGACATCTTCCCGTTTCAGCAATAACCTGACTACTCCTTCGTGTCCTTTGCTAGCAGCCCACCCGAGTGGCCCTTCACCCTGGTTATTTGGGCGATTGGGGTCGACATATTCTCGTTCTAGCAATAGCTTGACCACTCCTTCGTGTCCCTGAATAGCAGCCCACCCAAGTGGTGTTAGATCATTCTTGTCTGGGCGATTAGAGTCGACATTTTCCTGTTCCAGCAATAACTTGACCACTCCTTCGTGTCCCTCAGCGGCAGCGCACCCAAGTGGTGTTCGATCATAGACATCTGGGCGATTGAGGTCGACATTTCTCCGTTCTAGTAATAGCTTGACCACTCCTTCGTGTCCATTTCTCGCCGCCCATGCGAATGGTGTACTACCTGAACAATCTTGCTGGTCGACCTCGTAGCCTTCAGCATTTGCCAATAGAGTCACAATTTCAACAATGCCGAAGAACGATGCGCAGTGTACTCCAGTGAAAAGCGTGGAAGTACTGATGGCTCCGATAAAGCTGGGATGTAGTTTCTGCTCCAGAAGTGATACAGCGGAAATGTGGTCTTCATACTGGTCTAAGAGCTTCAGCGCAAGGGACCTCACATTTCCTGATAGATCCATGTTGATATGCGTTCCCCAATATCGTGAGGCATATTTGAGGAATGGCATGCTTCTATAGTCTGGATGAGAACGGGATGTGAGGTTGTTGACCTTTTGAGAGCTCAGATAGGTTAAACAGGTTTCTGCAAGTATCGAGTGGGGTTTGCTGAAGAGACGTGGGCGACTGCAAAGGTACTCTTGGGCTGTATAGTGGATCAACCGTACAGTCGAAGCCTCCGCGTCGACTGTGATCAGGCCTTGGCAGAAGTCGAGCAATGTGCCTATCGAAAGGACATTTTCGGGATCAAAATCTGTTGTTCCTACCTCCACTGCCAGTGCATGGCATAGCTCATCTACTTGTAAAGGCCGCTCCGAATGACAGACCCATGTGAGAGCGGCTATCGCAATCTTTGCTTTTTCCTCACCCTGAGCCTCTATACGCTCCAACGTCGCACCGTATACATCCCCTAACCCTGCCCCATCTTTTATTGACTTGAGTGTTTTTCTCCGCCGAGCAACAGTGGCACCTCTCAGGATTGTCTCGATGTGGAGAGAGGCTAGCAGGAATCTAGGTTCAAATGTGTTAGCCGATAATTTGAGGCAGCTTTGACCCTAGTCCTGTTCAAACATACGTTTCGGAACTTATTGCTGGAATGCTCTTCATAATATCCCCCTCCAATGTGCCGCTCATCGCATTTGGGATGGTGTCCTTCTTGAGTTTCTCGCGCAGAAATCTAACCACCCCATCTTCAGTAGCTTGTATAAGTATAAAGCTTGCCACTCCACCCAACTCCCTCTCCACCTCACTCCGCACATGTGGTCTTCCGGTCATAAATAAGCGAGTATTCGGAGACCCTTGTAGTATCTGGCCTAACGATTCAAGAATCACTATTCGATGCTCTGGCACACATTCATCAAGCGCGTCAACACATATTGATATCCGCCTTGTGCTTGCGATTATCTGGAACATCTTCAAAATCCCCGAAACTTGTAGCCCTCTACCCCCAATCGACCTTTTCTCCTTTCGAAAATCCTTAACTATGGCTTCAGGAATTTCCCCCTGTCCGCTAACGAGCTGCCTCAACAGGGAGCCAAGAATGTTCACCGGTGACTGCTCATTTCGGGCAGCAAAGTCGAAATAAAAACACGCAACGGTAAGATCTTCATCGACGGCCGCGTCGCAAAGATTGTCTATTACTAGTGAACTGTCATCGTGACCTATTAGCAATAGTATTCTTTGGTTACCCGCAATGATAAGCTATATCCTCACTTACATGATATAGCTCTTTCCCACTCCCGGATTTCCGTCACAAAATAAGGTCGGATGATAAGATCCATCCTCCTTATTTCCCTTGTGCCAGTGTTTGAATTCTTTAGTTTCTAGCAACCATGCTCCTATGCTGTCAATCCGCCGGGCTCCGATGTCTCGATGGCGCACCCGTGGCTCTAATGGAGATAGCCAAGCTAGTATTTCAGATCTATCATCGGCGGTGTAGTTATATGTAGTTTTATTGAAGGAGTTTGTGTTGAAAGACTTATCGTTCTTGTTGAAACAGTTCTCGTTATTGTTGTAAGATTCCGTGGTGTTAAAAGCTTGCGACATTTTCACCGCTGTGAGGTGAGGTGTCGATTAACTTGGAGTCTGTTGAACGCAATTACTTGAAATTGGGGGGAAAGCGGGGTAGATACAGCCTTGCGCCCAGTTGACAACACTGTCTCCAATCACTTGCCCGGCACTCGTTACACAAAACCCGAGAACTGACTTAGTCAGAAACTCTTAGGATATTCGCATGCACCACTAGTTGTAACCTTAGGCTGAACCACTCCAATTCCTGTCTTTTTTATCTTGGTAGATTCTAAAGCATCGGAAATTTAGGATACGATACTGCCAACACCGTTCAAAGCCATTTCAGTATCCCACGAAGCCATACATTATTTTCCAAATATTATGTGTTATCATACTGTACTCGAGTAGAAGCGCACCCAATAGATACGAGTATTAGTCATGTGCTTGATATAAGCACGATCCACGAGGGTTCACCAAACTCTCTTATCAGCCCCTCGTGACTAATAAATCTGTGGGCGGGACTCGTACTCGTGTTGCCGAGTCTTAGGTAAATCACGTGACCTTCGACTCCCAAGATTCCTCGAAGCTGAAGGTGAGGAGCATGTTCAAAGGAAAGACTCCTCCGGAAGAGAAACACTAAATTCCCCATCAAAATCGTTTGGCAAATCAGAATCCAAGATCACGTGATTTACTTAGCACTCAGCAACATGAGGACGCTAACGGTAGCACTGGTATTCCAATATTAGAGGTTGCTACCCAGCAGGAGGGCGCCAAAAAAAACTCATCAAGGTACTGGTGTGCTGAGGGCGAACCGATGAGGCAGTCTTACAGTGGCGGGGCGCCTGCAGCCCAACCAAACACCCTGTTAGTTAGCTTGGCGTGCATAGGTTTTTCTGCATAAGCCACCTTTATGTTTCTTAGTTGAGGAGAGAGCAGCCTTCCAGGGATCAGAGCCCAATAGACAACGTTCCTTTCCTATTTTAACCGATCTGGGCTCTTTCTCATCTGTCCCATCCCTGCCCTACCAATTAAGCAATACATCGCCATGTCAACTCACCATCGATTTATTGGCCGGTTTATCGGAAGGTCGCAGCCGCACTCACACAAGGGGATACAGCTCGGTCGACACACCGATTCTTTGACACCGGTATGGTGGGGGAAAACCCAAAACATTATGTGTGGGCAAAATTAACCGAAGACAAGAGATGCATGGCAAACAAATCATCCTCAGCCCCTGCACTACAGCCCCACCTAAAGAAACCGTTCTAGATTAACTAAAACCAAACTGTTTGGTCAACTTCCTCTGGTTTAACTTCTTTCACGCCATAATGAGCGCCCGGCATAGTGTGCCTTCCACCCAAATACTAGCCACTATTTAAATCTGGACTGAGGTCTAGTGAATCACATTGCCTAAATTTGCAGATGGCTAGCTATGCCAGGCGCTCTCCATGATACGAGGACGTTAAGATTCTACCCATAGACTAGGCCTCCTATTCTCTTTTCTATTTTTTATTTTGGCTATCTGTATGGTGGGGGAGTGGTGTTGTCTTAGCCGAAGATTTTCCTCTTCGTTGATGTTTGGTTAATTTGGTCCACGCAATTACAACACGAGAAAGCTTGTCGATGCAGGCTTTGGTGATGAGCAGGTCACAGATTATTGGGCATTTACAGGGTATTATTTCAATGCAAAAATTTAGGGACAGAGGCCTTACGGGGAGCACATATTGCCGGAACGAACATTAAGATGATGAGGCCTTACTTGGAGCTCATAATTTTTAAGAAATAACTCACCGATCAAGAACTACGGCCAAGGCAACAACAATTCCAACAATACAACATTAACGGCGACAACAGCACTACTCGCTAAAAAAAAAGAGAGAAAAATATGTCACCGACCTTTACCCATATATGAATATTATACTGGGGCGCTACTCATTGTTATGAGTGAGGAGCAGTTTTGAAATGCGCCCCCGGCGTGTTGTTGGGTGTCGGGGGCAGACTTTTGTTTTAGCAAGTGAGTTACTTGTTTCAATCCCGAGGAGTTCATGGGCCGCATAATTGAGGCCGCTCTCAGCTTTTTAACTGGGGCACCGCTAGCGGTTCTAGAAGCCTAACCGGCGGTCCTCAATTGCATCCCCGCCGAGACCCTCTAGCGTCTATCCCACCCCACTGCTTCGCCTTAGCAGTGCACTGCACACCATGTCTCTGCCTCTAATTAAGTCCCGCGCCAGATCCAAAGCCTCATAAGTGCACCCTGGACCATACCAAAAAAAACCCGAAAAAAAACAATAAGTTCTTGACTTTGTCGCGGCATTTCCCCATTCTCGTTTTGCCAGGTGATCGAGGGTTCCCGGCATGTAAGGCGAATGATAACTAATGATCTGAGATAGAACACGTCCAGCCCTAGATGGCGGCGGGGCGACGGGGTGAAAGGAATAAATGAATAAGTTTAGGCAATTCCGATGTGGTTTAACGTTAATATTGGAGGACTATAGAAACTAAACAAAACACCAAGAGTTAAAAGCAACTCAAACGACTTCGATCGCTAGCACACAACTTGGAGGGAGGGAGTTCACTCTCATTCACCTCCTCTATCGCTAACTACAGTAGCTAACTAACCGTAGGGACAGGAGCATATATAAACCACAACAAAGTTTTCGTATCTTTCTATCGATCGCGACACATACCCTCCCCCTGCCACGGATGCTGCCCTTCCCTTTCATGGACTCCCGCGGTAACAAAATAAACGAACTCCCACTGTCTATACCCTCCGTGCAGAGCATCCAACCCTTCGTGCATCCGACTGTTTCATGGCCATATTGCTTCCGGTGCTGCGTCGGTCTCGACTCTCGAGCGCATATCCGAAGCCTTTACCCGAACGATAAAGGGGAGGGCTAAGCGCCATATACTGAGCATGCCGAGCAGCATCGGAGACTTCCAACGCACATGTACGAGTACCGTACCGGTAGTCATATGGTGAACCACTCAGGTCCATGTCTTTTTTTTTCTTTTCACGCATTCCAAAGTAACAGTAATTTGAGGAACGATACGGATGGCTTGATCAAACCATTTTTTGTGTTTGCCCGTGAAACGATAAATTATTAACCAAAAATCATGTGGCATTCCACGGTAGCATGCCAATACTAGGAGGTGCTGCCGGAGCATCATACTAATCTCCGCATCCTCAATTGCATCCCCACTAAGACCATCTGGCGTCTATTTTCCCACTCCGCTACCTCCTCGCAGTGGACACCGCCGGCGTACTTTTTGGTAAGTGCTGTCACTGCCTCCAATTAAACCCTAATCCGAACTCTCACAAGTATTCCCTAACCATATAAAAAATAAAAAAAGTTTCTGCCCTTGCCAAGGCGTTTCCGCCTTCTCCTTGTGCCCGGCTATCGGGTAATTAGGGGCTAGCGGTAGTTAACATAAATGATTAATAATTCGACACACCACACATCCCCCCTGGGTTGCGGCGGGGGGGCTGAGTGAATGGAATAAATGAATAAGTTTAGGTAATTCCCCTGTGGTTAGAGGGTGTTTATCTCTTTGTTTATGTATAATACCGCGCTCTAATCCGGAGGGCCAGGAGCACCCTAGAGTATGCCCCCGGGGGTCTCTTTGGGTGAAGGTAATTGAAGGGTATTTGGAAAATCTAATATGTTAGGTTTTTGTTTAGAGTAGACGAGAGTGTTTCCAAGATAACTCATTGCGTGAGCCAGCAGATCTCCAAGATAGTGAGTGTAAAGAATTTGGGGGTAGGTGGGGTGCTTTTCGTATGGGAACTCAGCCGGGAGAGCACTATATGATAGCTTAATTCATTCATGGTGCGCCCATATCAGAATCAAAGCATACGGTAACGCAAAGTGTACCAAGAATAATGAGCAATAGGACATACAGGCCACTTGAATAATAAAAAAAGGAAACAAAGGGTATAAGTTACAACCGTATGATGTGGTGATTGCACTGACGAGGGGGTGCTGTTTTGGGAAGGTGGTTATCTAGCTTGTTGATATTGGGGGATTATAGGTGGGATGGTGGAAGTATAGAGTTGGGGAATGTCCAGAGGAGGGAGAGTTGTGAAAGGGGGTGATTTTGAGGGGATGATCTGGGCTTGGTTTGTGGGTAAGAGGTGGGGAATTGGAAGATTATAGGGACCCCCGGAGTGCCCGCACGAATATATGCTGAATGGACGCGGCTACTGAGTTTCGAGTTTGAATAGCTTCGGAATTAAGCCCCGGGAAGCCACGACACAATAAAACTGTGATATCAACCAAGCCTCTGAATTTAACTACAGTCACTCGGCAGAAGTGTTCGTGAAACATGTCTCGCCTTACTAAGCAACCTTGCCAAAATGAAATCCTGACACCGTTGATCCCACCTTATGATTGCTATTTACACTGCCATTTAACTCTAGTACAAAACTCGTGTACTGTGTGGTAATTGCGTCTTGTAGTAAGGTGCTCGGTATTTTTTATTTTTTTCCACGTCCTCTGAAAGCATGGTCAAATGTGACTCGCCAAACCCTGAGGGAAATTTCCCTGGTATCCATCCATGTGAAATATCTCCCGGTGATGGCCAGGGTCTACAAATAATATTTCACCCTACACATAACTGCAAAGTGCTGCCGATGAAGGTCAGGTCTCATAAAAGGCAGCTGGGATTTGTAGATGATGGCTGTGGCCTAGGGGGTCCTACAGGAGAATCAGATTTTGACTAAGACTACAGGGCCCTGTGGCCAACCTCGTGATGGAAATCTTTGGGGAAGAGGGCCGCTGTGCCTTACCTACTTAAGCAGCTTGCCAGGCCTCCCTGGAATATGCCTACCAGAGCCATATGGGGTGCCCGGTAGGATTGAATATAAGCTCCATGGGGCTCCTTGTAGGGTTAGCATCATGTAAGCGTAAAGGTACCTCATGTAGGGTAAGGGCACTGCATGTATCTTAGTACTAGTATAGGTATCCCAGCCAAACCAGCAGAGGAAACCATCCGAATCCACCATCATTGGGTAGCAACCAATGTTCCCAACCGTGCAGGGCGCCCTACAGAGCCCGGCGGGGACTGTAGTCCCGGGCGTCCCGGGCAGCTGAATTCAGGACGGCGGCTTACAGCGTCCATCATTTGTGAAGACGGCCGTCCTAGGGGTTGACGGGAGGGCCCTACTGTCTTAATCCAAATGGGATCTTCCGGTAGGGCCCGGCAGTGATTTGCAGGCCCCGGTGGTGATCTGCAGGGCCCTGGCCTCAACTGCAGGGCCCTGGCGTCAACTGTAGGGCTCTACTGTCAACCGTAGGGCCCTAGCGTCACCTGCAGGGCCCTGTCGTCATCTACAGGGCCCGCCAATCATGAGTGTTGCGCTATGATTTTCTCCACCCACATCATCTCAGCCGTACCTTGTGATAATTACTGGGTTAGAAGCACTCCCATCTCTGTTCACAAACCAGAGCAGAGAATATTCTCCCTGTGCTTGGGTCACTGGCAAAGGCATATCGATAGAATACCTAGGACGTCTGTAGGTTGCACTCGTTGTGTTACCTCATATTTGCTAATAGAATAAATGAAGCCTGGGGTCCACGGATTATGAGCACAATGCAAAACACTTCAGAGATACTTGTCTTGATACATCCTTACAAAAAGAGCTATGTCCGAAGCTGTATCGCATATTTCATACGGAAGTCAGGGATCACAAGGGCCTGACGATTCCTTGTCCCAAGTCTTGCCACCCTATTTTTGTAATAACTTTGCGCTAGATGTCGAGGAGGAGAATGACGATTCTGCTCCAAGCGAGACCCTCAGTTCTGCCCCCTCCGGACTTCTAACTGCTACCCTAGATTCGAATTCAATTTCCGAAGATATTGTGCGGGAACCCTCTGGCTCCTCTGTTGTTATGAGAAGGAAAATGTCCAGCATGGATCTTGATGTTCCTAGCTCATTTCGTCGAAAGCGGAAGGCCAGAAAAGGCCATTGCTGGTTACCGAGCAATGGTTTGGAGGTTTTTGACAATGGAAAGTAGCGCTGGCGGTGTGCTAGGTGTAAGTTCTTCAATCTATCATATACTAACTATTTACAATACAATCGCGTAGGGCTTGCTCGAATGAACATATTTAAAAACCAGGGCCTCGAAGCCGGGGTCCGGTTTATAGTGATTCCTCAACGAACAACATGAACCTACATCTTGCTGGGTCGCATGGGGTGACAAAGGAATACCCTGATGGTGGGCATGATTTAGCAGCACAGCAGGTGAGTCTAGAAGAGTTGCAGCCTTTGGAGGAACGGTGGCTCCCGGGCTCCAGTTTAATTCGGATATATTTCAACAACCACGGGGATGATGGATATACGTTACAAATAAACCCTTCTACGCGGTTGTGGATTCAACATTTCGAACGCTCTTGTCATATTTGCTTAGTACGAAACCCTTTCCTTCATTGATGATGTAAGATATAATTCCACATTTTATTTGATTGCTAATGGTGAAATACGGGCTTGGGTAGGTATCAAGACCAGCTGGGCTCCGAAACGTATTACCAAAATCCAGTACTACAATAACCAACTGGAATATCAAGCTCCATCGCCCATGCCAAACCAGAATTGCTAGCTAGTTCAAAGCTGTTCCCTTCAGGGTTCATCTTAGTTTCGACTTGTAGAGTTGACCTAATCACCGCTCTTACCTTGGGATCGTTGGGCATTGGGTGACTGAACTGGGTGTACTTCAGTCTGCTACACTGGGGTTTGAGCACTTCTATGGGCCACATAGTGGTCGCAATATTGCTCTGTCCTTTCTTGGTGTTTTGGATAAGTATGAAATAGATACAAAAGTAGGCTATGTGACAACTGATAATGCTAGTAAAAATGACACTGCTGGGGTTGAGCTCGGAGCAAGGTTACAGGAACGAAAGATCCACTTCGATCCGATAACATCCTCGGTTAGATGCTTCGGTCATATCATTCACTTAGTTGTCAAGGGCTTTATCTGAGGCTCTGATTGGGCAGCCTTCGAGGCCAATATTGCCTACAATACTGATATAGCGAAGGAGTCACATCTCTTGGAGTCCTGGCAGAAGAAGGGTCCTATGGGGAAGTTACATAACATAGGAATCTGGATTTTACCTACATCACAGCGTTGTGATCACTTCTCTCAAAGGGTACGACTCGCTCGCGATCGTGAGTATACTGGCCTCTTAATACCTTCAATTGGCAATATCACAAGGTGGTCTAGTGATGTGGATGCACTGGAACGAGCCTTTGAATTACAGGATATCTTAGATGGGTTTGTCAGAAGTGCTATGACAGAAGAACGACATGCAAAAACCCGTCGCTTGTCTCATGTACCACCAAGTGCAATTGAACCTCAGGGGAATGATTAGGATAACCCTGATCTTGTGACTGGTGATGAGTTAACCCGAGATGATTGGGATGACCTGAAGACTATCTTTCAAATCTTAAAGCCTTTTTGACCTGTTACACTACAGCTGCAGAGCACCGGAACTCAGAGAAATCATGTAAACGGATCTCTTGCTCGTGTCCTTCCAGCAATGGATGACCTACTCGCTCACTTGGAGGAGGCTAAACAGGCATATTCGGACTCCTCAATTTACAGTTCTCACTTATCGACTTGGGCAATTCTTGACCGGTATGTGCAAATCCATTTCTTGTTATACTACTGAGTGCAAGAAATATTTACCTTGATCCATAGTCACTCAAGGTTTATAGATATAGTAGTAGAGTGTAGTGCTAACTTACTTAATAGATATTACTCACTGGCAGATCGAGTATCAGTACTCTATGCTGCTGTCGCTCTGGACCCAGACACTAAGCTTAGGTACTTCGAAATCGAATGGTGTGACCATCCTGATTGGATACTATTGGCTACCACTAAGAGTAAATATTTGTGGACTATGGAATACCGCACATTACAGTATATTGATACCACCCTAGCCCAGCCATCCCCCACTCCAACAGCTAGTACTGGATTTCTGATTTTACCAGACGACACCCTTTCCCGCTGGAAGCAGAAAAACCGAGCTCGTCTTACTCACGGAGAGAGCAACCAGTTTGACCGCTTTCAGGCAGCAGAAGAGGAGGAGGAGGTTCCGGATATCTTGGCTTATTGGGCCGCACAATTAAATAATCCCAGGTGGTCTCAGCTCGCCCATATGGCCTTGGAAATCCATTGCATTCCAGCAATGAGGGCTGAGGTAGCAAGGGCATTCAGTAGGTAAAGTTATCTATATCCTTTTCTCTATTATTACAAATTGATTCGCATAGTACAATGGCTTACTTTAGTACTGGGTCAAAATAAGTGGCAAAAATCTGGTTACAGATCGTCATAGTCGGTTAGGAGATGGGGTTATAGAGGCTATTGAATGTATGAAGTCCTGGCAGAAGGCAGGCTTGATTTTAGACCAGGAAATTACCAAGATAGAGATTATGCTCAAGGATTTGGAGGATCGTGCAGTAAAGATAGCGCATGGGAAGACTATAGCTTCCCGTGGTTCAGAACAAGGCTCTGATCTAAGTGGGCTTGGAGTATAATCTCACTATTTGTTTCTATAGGCATGAGGAATGTTTAGTGCCATTAAGGATATGGTTATTTGAATTGCAATAAATTTGTTTGATCTACTGGAAACAATTGACAATATCTGACTAATACACGATTCAATTGAGACAACTACAGGGCCCCGCAGTCCATCCCGGGCAGAGGCAAGGACAAACTATGGGATCGGCGTCCGTCCCGGACAGAGGTATGAAAGTTGGCATCCGTCCCGTCTTAAGCAAAAGATGGACGGACTGGACGCTTGGGAACATTGGTAGCAACACCAGGTTGCTTTTTGAGATTGGGTCCCTTTAGTTTAAACACTCGTACCGACAGAGAGAGCTAGGTCTTGTGCATATAGCGAAACTCTGTGTGTCACAGTCTCTCACACACTGAGAATCAAGTTTCATTTATTGCAAGCAGGACTCCGCTGATGAACGCCCCTCTAGTAGGACAAAACACCCTCTGGAGAGAACAACACTGGAGCCAAGATTCCAGTGAGGAGTCTGACATTGGAGCCCATAGAGGAGGCGAATGACCGTCATTCAGAAAGCCTCACCCCCGCATCCCAGAGTACATTCTTGAGATGGATTCCAAAGAGTATCATGTCGACCCAGGCGTTAGTACTGAGCGAGCCAATGAGACTTTCAAGCTGGTTCCGGACGATAAAGAACCCGGCGCTGCAATGCTTCTACTACAGTTGCAGATAGCCTCTCTGGTAGCTGCCAAGCCGAACTGCCGACTCCAGGTCTTTCCTGTCCCTTGGAAGCCGCACAGGGACCCGTCAAGTTTAAATGATGGGATGCTTCGACCACAACTCAAAAAACTTGCTAATCCAAAATTCCTTGGTGTGATCAAACCTGAAGCCGTTCTCTTGTGGACAGAAGCGGTTACCGATTTTGCCCCACTAGCGGGGCTTGCTAACAATGTAACTATAACGGGAGCTTGGATGGCTCTGGCACTAAGGGTATTGGTTTGGTTTAAAGCTATGTTGGAGGGCAGACTATGGTTTCAAATTTGTGGCTGCGGCTATGGATTACTTCTTCTCTAAGAAAGAAATAAAAGGAAAGTTTGGAAACCGTTACTCTCCTGCTTTCACAGTTGAGAGTGTTTGGAATCGTCTTGAGGGTTGAAGCGAGGAACTGGACCTGGTGGCCTTCAGGGGTTCAATACAAAGTTCTGGCATCTTGCTCGATTGGCAGGAAAGAACTAGCAAATGACAATTCATGGTGATAAATTTGGTCCATTTATGTAAAGAAGATGACGGCATGAGAGAAACACATCTTGAGTCCGATTGCTATATCAGCTCATTGGAATCAGATAGTTGTTACTTTAGATGACCCAATGGCTGTAACTGATAATCAGGCCGTGACTCATGGCCTTTAAGTTAGAGGTTCCAGAGCTGGTAATTTGAACAGTGTCGGTCCCACCTTTACCTCCTCCAGCCATCCAACTGCCCCAGCCCCCATGGACCTTTCAGTCATGGCCAGTACTTTTATTCCCGGAACCAGACAAGACCGCAACCTCTATTCCCCCAGTGGTGGTCAAGGCTAATGGTAACTGTCATGCAGTACTAAGTCAGATTGGGAGGAAGATGACCCAGTAAGCGGGTATCGTGCGTGTAGTGGAGTTTCTCATGTGGCAAAGTCTTTTGGAGGACGTTGCAGAGGTGCAAGTGAGGTATTTCATGTATGGGAAGAGGCCCTGGCAGGAGAGACTGAAACTCAAGATAATCTGAATACTGCGAATCATGGGGTAGCAGATTCCCATACGCTTTCAAAAAAGTGAGATGGGCTACACCTGAGTGCAGTGTAGTCCTCAAGGAGAGGTTGGTATCAGAGAAGTATAAGCAGGACAGTTTAGGTTTTCTTCACTATGGTAGTAGTGTGGACGCTAGTAATTTACTGCGAGTGGATTTGCCAATTTTCTTCTCTGGTCACTAGGCTTATGTATTGTATGATTGCAGTGCTAGTCATAAGATCGTCCAATATCAGCTTTTGAAAAGATTGACAAAAAAGGCTTGAAGATAGGTACAAGAATGGGTAGCTATATGGTTGTCACAACAGCGAATTCAGAGGAAAGGATCCCATGGTATCAGTACTTGCTAGAGTTAGATATGGGTAGGTACACGTATCAGGGTTGGTTTATACATTTTGACCTACTAGATTACCATATCATACTCTGTGTTCCCAAGCGTCCAGTCAGTCTGTCTCGCGCCTAGGACGGGACGGACGCCCAGTTATAGTCCGTCCTGATGGATGCTCGGGACGGACGGCCGGGCCCTATAGGTGTCTTAGTTTATGTTTCATCCCGGGAAGCTCCAATTGACCTAGTAAGCAATCTTGCACCGGTGCGAGATTGCTTATGTCACCTCGGATACCCTAACCCTAAATTTCAGTGAGTAAGCAATCTTGCCAGGTGAGGGTGCTTGGCCTGTCCATGCACCTGCTCCACCTTTGGAGGCATCGGTGAAGAGGTATATTGGGTGGTGTGATTGATAGTCAATTGGGCGAAGTGTGGTAAAGTTGTTGGCTAGGGGTTTGACTTGTTGGAACGCTTCCTCATGCAGGGGTCTCCATTCAAATTGGTTTGGGGAAACCAGCTCCGATAATGGGGCGCTAGCAGTAGCTAGGTGTGGTAGAAATTGTGCCTGATATATTACAATACCAATAAAAGTTTTTAATTCATTTTTCGATGTTGGGGTGTGCCAGTCCTGGATTCCTCGTATTTTCTCAGGATCTGTATAGATTTCTTGGTCATCTATGACATGTCCCAACAGGGGTAGCCTATCGGCGAAGAACTTGCATTTGGAGGGGGACACTCTAATGTGATGGTCCTGTAATCCCTGACAGACCAGGCGGATATCGCGAACCTGGTTTTCAAAAGACTCTGCGAAGATTGTGATATTGTCTGGGTATGCCCAAACTGTTGTTCCTATAACTCCATCAAGGACATACTCCAAACTCGCATAGCTGTGGAGGACGCATTCGTATCTCCTTGCAGCCTTATCTTGCATGCAAAGGTTCTGAAGGGCATCCTAATGGTGTTAAGGGTCTCATCTTGAGGGGCTACTCGAATTTGGAAATACCAGTTTGATAGATCGATAGTGGATCTGTATTTGGCTCTTGTCCCAGTTCTGAGAATCATGGACTGATTGGGAATAGTGCTATCGTTCTTGGTTGTGATATCGTTTCTGGGTACAAGGTTTGCTAGAAGTCTAATTTGGCGATTTGGTTTTAGCTTAGGGAACATGTTGACAGGGTTATTGGCTTCGCAAGGGTAGATGGTATTTTTCCCTTTCAAGTCCTTTATAATTTGTCTGTATGGAGGGAGGATCTTGTTAGGAACTGTGAACATTTTCGGACTTGGTACCTTTTTTCCCTTGATAAGATTAAGGTGGTGGTTAATCTGGCGCAAGGGCGGTAGTGCAGTGATTTTCTTGGCTGGGAAGACATCAGGAAACTCAGAGATGGAGTCAGGGGTATCTGAGTTTATCATAGTGGAGAACCTAGTGTTGTTTCCTCTCCTGCAAGGGAGGGTAATTCCTTTTTTCGGAAAAGAAATGATGGAGTTTTCATGATTGATTATGGAGTTATGGGTGGTAAGGTATGACATTCCTAGTAATATGTCATAGTTGTCTAAAGAACATACTAGAGCGTCGGTAATATTACTGGTTTCATCACTTACTTGGATGACTGGTTGTGATTTGTAGTTTATGGTGGAGCGAGATCCTTTGACAGCCATCTTTAGACTGATAGGGGTATTGAGGTCTTTGGTAGGAATTTGGAAGGTAGATACAAATTTGCCTCAAATGAGATTATCTCCAATGGTTCCTGTGTCGAACAGGGCTTTTGCTTTGTGTCCATTGACTGTAATGTAGGCTTCAAGGGCTTTGCTTTCGTTTACCGATGGTCCTACAAGATTGGATGTATTAGTGACTGGGATGATATGGTTGGTTTCTTCCTGGGTATCATAGAAACGGCGAGGTTTTCCTCTTCTTTCAGTTTCTCCTCTTCTCCTATATCCTCGCTGGGTGTATCCTTGATGTTGATTTAGGGTTTATTGCTTTTGGTAACAATCGCTGGAGAAGTGTCCTATCATGTCACAATAGTAGCATGCTCCTTCACTTTTACGTCTTTCTTTCTCATGGGGTGGTAGTTTATTCTACTGGGAGGTCTTGTTGGAGAATTGTTGATAGTGTCCTTGGGTGTTGTTTCTGGTGTCTTTGGGTTGGGGCTGGGTGACTGCATTCAATACGGCATTGCATCAGCAAAAATAATACTGTGTGCCATAGGCGCCCTATATGTCGGACGCACTTAGCGCACATAACGTCCATCGCGAATCAGGACGCAACGTTGAGTTGATGTTGGTCCTGATTTTTCATCATCTGAAGTGCCGCGCCCTGACACTAGCCTAACACGGACCCTACGTTTTCTGGGCCCTGACTCCGCCTGGTCCTGTCCTCTTGCGTCCTGGAAACCTCTGATTCTCGGTTGCGGCAGCAGGGCGACGCCTGATGATCCGCCGCTCCATTCTGATCAGCACTGATCCTGCCGTCTGGTGTCCTGACGTCCGATCTGTGTCTTCCGCGCACGGGCTTCGCTGGTTCCGACGCCTCACATTAGCATCCCCGCATCCTGAGCTCTCTCGTCCTGGAATCTCACTCCTTTGGCTTCTACCTCCAGATACTCTCTGCCGGCGCACCATTATCCTGATTTCACCCCCTCTATGTGCTGTGTGCCCTGATCGTAGCTTGACGTTTTCTATTATATATGTACGCTTGTACGCAATATCTAGATGCCGTCATGATGCCTCCCAGACGTGTGGCGAACTATCTCAACTGAGCCTGACACAATCCCGATCTTGCGCACGCTCTATCCTCTTCTTTCCGACGTCACCTCGTGACGTTTACGATAACATAGCCCAGATGCCCCCGTGGCGTGTCCCTTTGATTGATTCTACTACTAGTACTCCGAACGCTCAGATTTTCCTTTACGTTCTCATATCAACACATTGCAGTCAAACAAATATTATTAATTAATTAAGCTAGTCGACACATACACGACATATTCGACACATTATTTCTTAATTACCCTTACCAACGCTCCCATTGCGGCCCTGTTCCACATCCCCCTGCTCACTAGCACTCGTCTCCTGTTGTGCTGGGGCTATTCCCTCAGGGCTCTGCGAGAGGAGTCGGGAAGGAGCTGGACTCACAGTACTGTCCACCGATAGTGCCCTAGTCACCTCACGTGAACCATCTGCACTTGGCAGAGAAGAATCGAGAAATCCGTGAACCTCGGCAGCTGACGTCTGGGCGAAATCACAAGACAAATCAGTGTCCTGCGAATCATTTTGACTATCAGGCTGCCCCACTGGGGTCCCAATGTGCCGGCTGCTCGAAGTTTGAATTCGGTGGGCTGGCAGTTGCTTAGCCTGGCGGCATAGTTGAATCTGCAGCTCGGGGGCTACCACAACCCAATCGCCAGGAGTTTGGCTGTGGTGGGCTGGCCGCCGCGTACTCAGGCTGGATGCCTGACTCTGCAGCTCAGCGGCTACCGCTGCCCAATCGTCAGTATACCTTTCACGGCAGTCTTGTCGCACGCCGTGCTCCGTCTCCCTCTTTGCTCAGAGGATTCTGCGAATCTTGTCCAGAATTATCGCCTGTACCCAGTCTGGGCAATCGTCCCACGTTTGAGTTTGACGGGCAACAAGGTCTTTAGTAGTTCAGATCATGTTAGCCTCCTGGAGAATCTGAGGTGGGTTCGGCTTCTGGCTGACCTCTTACGGCGTCAGGCTTGAACTCGCCTGAATTCTTAAATTCTCCTATTTGCCATGCTCGTAGGGTATGACAGAGGATTACACACGTTAAGCAAATAATTGTGCCGTTGATAAGCCCAAGCAAATGGGGTTCACTAATCCCACGCATTTCCCTCCCTCTAAAGTACTTACCCATTATGGCCTCGGGAATCTGGGGCGCCCCGAATCGAAATCTCAATTTCTGGGCGGAGTGTAATACCTGTTAGTTATTGGGAGAAACCTGTGCAACAAGGGTGCACCAACCTCATCTCCGTTTCGGGAGTACATAAATCTACACTTTTTTAGCCGGTAGTCTACCCTACACGTAATTGCCATGGGATCTTCCCGGAGATCGTATAATTTTCCGATATTATCTTTAACGTGGGAAACAATTTGCGATCTTACCCCAGAGTGTGTATTGCGCATCTTTCAGAAGTAGTACTATAGCTGGCTTCAGGGGGGCGTCATCCCTGTGTATCTCTGTCCATTAGTTATCTTTATGTTTTCCTCTGACGCTTCCATATTTCCTGCATCAGCTATAGAATTGAGCGCCTTAAGCCAAGCTCTTGGTACCTCCGAAGTCAAAGTAATTGGGCGTGGGAGTGGGTCAACAAACAAGGTGTACCAGCGAATGAGCGCTTGGGCCAGCGTTACTACAGCCCCCTCTACTCCTCACCCTGCATTTCGCTGTGACTGGGTTCCCGGCCAGATGTCCTCAGAGTAAGGTGCGCTCAATTCGCCGGCTGGACTTGAACTTCCAACTCCCGACATAGTCGCACTGTGAGTGGCCACTGGGGATGAATATGGGGCTACACTGGATGATGGGAGCAGTGGCGGAGTTTAGGCTCTAGCGCGCCTTCTACGTCCTCGTGCTGCTGGCGTCAGCATAACGAGTACTACCTCCTGTCATGCGGAGGTGGTTGAAGCTCGCACAGTCGATACCCGATTGTTGATTTGTTTGTCCGCTGGTCGTGACCGGTGAGGCAGCCCTGCTCCACTGGCATCTGGAATATCATCTTCTTCTGGGTCTGGCTCAGTGTCTGATTCAGTCTCACCCAATCCGCGAGACTCTTCCTACTCATCACTGGTATCATTGCTTAGACGAACTGTTTCCGTTGGTACTTGTGGGTCAAGTTCTGTATTAATATCGGTATACATCGTGCTCTGTATCGTCCCTCTCCAGGGGAGCTTTGGTGGTCTTTCGAGTGCTCTGGTTGCGTTTGGTGGTCTACGCTGCACATGGGATGGCTGCTAATTCAGCGGTGTGCTCGGCGAGCTGCTGCATTGGTTTTGTTGCGTTCCCAACTTCGATCTCGCTGATCATATGCCATCGGGTACGTCTTGGCATCCACCCCCCTTCAGCTTTCCAACTCGGGGGGTTGGCTAGCTGCGTGAATTGGCTTGCGGTTGTCGAGATATGGTGCAATGCTGAACGGTTGATCAACGTTAGTCAAAATAGGAATTAGGACGTAGCACAATGGAATGTATCTTTAGAGTCGCCAAGATGAGGAATCTGTTATTATGTTCCATTGATGAGTCAAGTCTTATACGCTAGAACATAGGGGCGGGGTTGGGACAATCAGACACTATCACTCGGTATTGAAAGAAAATATTCGCCCCCAAAAAGGGCTTTTGTCCTTGTTCAACATTATAATCATAATCTCAACCTCCTCAGGTATCATGATCATCCTGACTCTATTTGAAATGGTTTGGCAAGATGAGCGTCGCTAATTTCGGAAGCTAAGCAAAATCCAGCCACAACGAGTACCGGTAGGCGACAGTAATTCTAGCAAGACACTCGCCACTCCTAAAGCTCATTAGGATTAACCAAACTCATCTCCTAACATCGAATCAAAACCATTGAACGTCTGGCATTCTGTATTCAGACCATGCTCTCGATGTCCTCAGGTATGATGGTCGTCCCGACTCTGGTTGAAAAGGTTGGACGAAATGGGCATCCCTAATGTACAATGCCAAGCAAAATCTAGCCACAACAAGTAATAGTTAGCCACACTAATTCTAGCAACACATTCGCCACGTCTAAAGCGGATTGGGACTATTGAACCTCATCTCCTAACGTCGAATCAACAGCACTAAACGTCTAGAATTCTTTATTCACACCATGTGCTTATGTGTTTGACTAGTGTAGTTCGCAGACGCCAGCCCAGTTAAGGACAGAATGCGCAGCGTGCTTGATCCAGGACAAAATATTTCGTAGCTCAATGTAAATAGGCGTAAGGACTAGCAATACAGGATACGAGAAGCTGAAGTAAGGGTACTCAATCATATATTAACTATCACATCCCAGCTAACGAACCACAAACAGAGAATTCTGACTAAAGCGAAATAAGATCCAGGGAAAGAAGAACGAGACAAAAAAAGTAGGAGAGAAACCAGGAAATCCCAAATTATTTTCGTGCCGCCCTGGGTCTTTTTGAACGGCAAGGTTGGGGCGATGGCGATTTGGTGTTGTTTGGGACACTACTCAAAGTGGACATTGAAGAAGCCATGGTCGCCGGGGGTGGCACGGGGGCTGCTGGTTCTGTTGGGCTAAGAGCGTGGTGGGTGGCTGGTCGGTTGTGCGAGCTGCTTGTTCTGTCGGTCTCACTGAAGTTGTGTGAACCTGCACATCAATGGGAGCAGCAGCGGGGGAGGCTGGACGTGCATTGCGGATTACGGGCAGGCTGGTAGGAGGGCTGTCCTGGGCACCATCATGTTCTGAACGCAGCGCGGCTGCTGGTTCAATGGTGCGGGCAGCTTGTTCGGTAACTCTGACAGGGGTTGTGTCGCCCTGCGTATCAATCAGAGCAGCGGCAGGGGAGACTGTAGGTTTGTCGCGGAATCTGTGTAGGCTAGCAGGAGGCGTGTCCTGGGCACCATCGAGTCCCGAATGCAGCACGGCTGCCAGCCCGGTATCTGCAATGTAGTCTGCCATCTAGGACAACTCTCGTAAAACCTTCCCCACGTCTGGTAGGCTCATTTGCGTAGATGGCGCAGAAGGCCCAGAGGCCAACTCTGCCAAAAGAGAGTGAACGGATTATCGCTCCTGGCATCCTCTATTGCTGGTGGGGTAGCCCTCTGTCATGTCGAGGGGCCCGGGGCTCTCTATTCCTCTTCCTATATCGTCAATTAGCTACCGTGTTTTGATCGTCATCTTAACGTTACGTGTCGATACTTAGGTTGTCCAAAACAATCGCCCCCCGTCAGGAGGCGTCTGCGGTTCCCCCTCGCTCTCGCACTCTAGCCATTCCACCTACTCCTCATCCTCATCCTCATCCTCATCTTTATCCTCATCCTGATCCTCATCTGCATCTGCTTGCATGATCCCCATGGCATCATCCCGAACACTGCAATTGAGAAACGGGTATTTCCCTTTGGCAGGCTTGGGTGTCTGGGCTCTATCCTCGCTAATGTTGCGACGTGACCTGACGACCAAGAGATCGAGGGGATATTGGCCCTGGTTTGCAAGGAGTCAGGTGAGAGTGTCATTATTGCTCTGGAGAAAGATGTGCCATCGCAGTGGGAGAGGTTTTTGGGGCTGGTGACATAGCCTGACGGCACCCTCACCAGTTGCACCCATCAGATATCGTGGGCATCCGATTTCCTCCTCCACACCCTGCCCTCTAAACACCTCGACCAGATTTTGCATACTCGGTGTTGTCAACACACCCTATGCGATTCCCCTTTCCGAGTCGCTAGCATACCAGGGATGATTGAGGAACAGATGTCCCCCTTCCAGGGCTCCCATTCAGCGAAGGAAATGGATTCTTACTGCCGGTGGGCAATCAGGTGACGATGGAGACTCTGTCAAAATAAGTTACTGCGAGGATGATGGGAGCTAGATAAGAATAAAGACTTACACAGAGATTCCCAACATGTCTACCACGGGGCGTTCCTCGATTTGAGGCAGGTTCGAGGGGTGGAGTTTCCTAGCCGAATCGTTAACTAGCATCCTCAGGTGACGGGTGAGTTCCACGACGTCATCTGGGTGGTGGTTTTTTTTAATGTGGGTGAGGCGATCTTTGACGGGCGGAAGGGGGCGGGCCAAGACCATAATTGTTTCCACTTGGGCCTCTGTCCAGTGGCCGGGGTCATGGTTGCTGACCGTCATATAGGCCTTGAGCCACTCACGCCAATCGAAGTAGGGACCAGATGTGAGGCTGGGATCAAAGAACCCGTACCACAATTTAGCAGAGGCAATGTCGCCATACGGATTCCTAATTTGTGCTCAATTATTACAGTGACTGATTCTGATACCTGGGTGGGGGTTTTCTTTGACCTACCCAGTGCCAGACTCCTCGACGGCAGGCTTGCAGTGCGCGCGCTCCGCCAGGTGTCTGTTCACAAGAAAGCGCTTCTGAGCACTATATCCTGCAATGCAAATCTCTTGCTTTCCGTCATTACTTACACTCTCTCCTCAGCAGGGCGACGGCCGACCCTATGTGGCAGTCTTTTTTCAGTTTCCACTCTCAGCATCAAGCCTCTGGGGCTGCGCAGCGGGGCCTCTAAGGCGAATGGAAATATTAAAAGGGCTCACTAATATATAGACGTAGTTTACTTACTTTCACTTCTCTGACTGCTGTTTCCGTGTGCTCAAAGGTGCCATAGGGACGTATGCGATATTTAGATTGAATAGTACTCAATGAAAAGATGAGAAAGATTCTTGATACGGCAACTAAGAGACGAGGATCTTGGAGGGAGGTTGACGTAGGTAGGTTGGAATCTGGCTCCAGGCGTGGGGAGACGAGCGAAGAGGAACATATGGAGAGTGAGAACGCCGTAGTGAAAAGAGCGAGAGGAGGTGTCCTTATATACACCTCGTTGATGGTGGGTGTACATTTTGTGACAGTGATCCCTGGGGGGGTGTACCGTAAGGGCAAAGAACGCAAAGTAGGCTGTGTTAGTACAACCACGTCGCAAACCGAAGTAGATACTGGTATCGTGGGCGAGATGCACTAGCCACACAGCGGATCCACGAATTGTGAGGGATAAAGATATAGAATATAGAGAATCCAATGATCGTGAACAGTTCTGAGTTTCAGAGATTTCCACTGGGTGTGATGAAATAAGCTTTTAAGTCTCAGAAGGCTATAGTTGCCAAGAGATGTAAGGGACACGTCATCTCTTGGCGTCTGCCAAGACACCAGTGACATCACTTGAATTTTGCATCCATCAAGCGCAAGACCACACATGAGTGAAGCCAGAGGAAGGGGAACTGAGCAGATGCAGATCGTCAGACAGGCAGGCAGGCACGCAGGCTATAAGAAATATATTCGAAACCCCTAAGAACACTCATGCTAAACAAAATCACTAATACACTATACGTCTAGATAGACTGAGGAAACTATTGATGGGCCGTCAAATCAAACTCTCGGAGGCTAGAACGGTATCTCTTGGGCTTACACTCATGACGATCCTCGTCATTGAAGGAAGGACTGCGCTTCCCCACCTCCTCGCTTTCCCAAAATTCCCTAGCCATGGAAGCCAAACGAAATCTCTTGGACTAACGGTGATCACAATTTTCGTGGTCGAACGAACCCCTGCGCCTCGGTGTCATCTCCTCTTGAGCAGGATGCCATCCCAGTTCTGCCGAGTGTTGTATATTCAACTGGCTCAATGATTTGAGGGTGAGTGCAATACATTTCGCGGGGTATTCCCCCTCCTCTCCAGCGGCGGATGACAACATCCCAATGCTGCCATCGCATCCAACCCCGGTGCCGGAGACATCTAATGACGCGCAGGATCATGCTACAAGTAAAGAGTCAGAGTGATCTCCCTTTTGCTGTTCACTTGCTTCATTAGCCGGCCCAGGATTAGGACTGGGCCCCGGTCGTCTAGCCTCCGGATCAAATGAACCTCCATGCAATTGGTCCCGTGCTATCACTTCATTCGCCCAATTGGTCACACGCCTGGTACAGGATAGTTGTGGCCACTCAACACAGGTATGGGTTCTCTACCTACGGTATTCAGGCGATGACAATAGATTAAGAGATCTAGCAGGTCTTCAAGAACTAGATTCGACAGGAGCCAGGCCCTTACTGCTTCATGGTCATCGAAGAAGACATAATTGATCCACGAGAGCGGGGTGTTGGGGGAGTCTCGTAGGATTCGGTGTCCTTCGCCTGTAGCGCCAAGTATGTACCGAATCGTCTCATGTCGTATGGATATCGTAATCATGGCTCACAGTCCACGGATGTCATAGGAATCCAACTCAGCAAACTGTACTCAGTTGACAGAGCACCAATTGAGCCAGAGATAATTAGGGTAGTCTGCAGGGCTATCAGCCCTCTGGCAGATCCAAACAATACGCACTGCGCCTGAACGTCTAAGTACAGCACTCCAGTCTACAACTCTTTAGTCAGTAACTGAAAAAACCCAAAGGCAGGGATTATTTTGAAAAGGACTCACCTATTGGCATCCGGCGAGTTAGCGGGAGATAAGGTATGATTGGTGCTTGCGTAGGGCTGTCTGGTGGGCTGTTAGGTGGGGTGTTTGCTGGGCTGTTTGCGGGGCTGTTTGCGGGGGTGTTTGCTGGACTGTTTGCGGGACTGTTGGCTGGACTTTTTGCTTGGCTGCTGGGTTGGGTATCGAGTAGAATTGGTGCTTGCGGCGACCAAGCCAGTGGGGGAGCATTTTGTGAAGCAGGTATTCATTGTCCTCGCATCGGGAGAGCAGCTTGAGCGACTTGTCAGTGCGCTTGAGATTGGTTAATCGGTGGTTGAGGTTAATTGGGCGCGACACCGGGAGCTACCTGTGCTCGTGCCGGAACCACAGGAACCACTTGTCCTTGCGCTTGCGGTTGAGGTTGACCTAAAAGGACACCTGGACCGACTTGTCTGGGCGCCGGAATGAGAGGAATGACTTGTCCTTGCGGTTGCGGTTCAGGTTCACCCGCCACGATACATCTAGTGACTTGTCCTGGCACCAGAACAATAAGAACGACTTTTCCTTCCCCTTGTAGTTGAGGTTGACCAGGACCGACACCTGGACCGACTTGGCCTGGCGAAGGAGAACATGGAACGACTTGTCCTTGCCCCTGCAGTTGAGGTTGACCCGGAACGACAGCTGGAGCGACTTGTCCTGGGGCCGGAACAGTAGGAACGGCTTCTCATTGAGCTTGCGGTTGAGGTGGACCCGGAACGACACCTGGAGCGAGTTCTCCTGGCGCCGGAAGAATAGGAATTACTTGTCCTTACTCTTGCGGTTGAGGTTGACCCGGAACGACACCCGGAAAGACTTGTGCTTCCGCCGGAATGGCCCGTGGAATGACTTGCCCTTGCGCTTGCAGTTCTTTAATCGCCGAGAGAGGGTTGAATGGAATAGGAGCTGGGTTCGGGAGGCCTTAACAGGACGCCATTGAATTCAGGCGCCCAGAGATAGTAGCAGCAGGGGAACAATCACCTCCGCAGTGGGGACTCCTGGCTGGTCCAGTGCAGGTGCAGGCTGGCCCTTAGCCACAACCTGAGGCTGCTTGTCCTTGGTGGTTGAAAACATACTCATACAGTCCTTGTAACCGCCTCCAGGATGGTGGCGGGAATTTATAGGGTAACGATACTATCTCGATACCAAAGTGTGGTATATAACGAGACTAAGTACCACAGGCTTAGACTAAGTTGTTGTAACAAACTTCTTACTATATCGCAACTACCAAGTAGTTCCTAATAGCTAAGGGTGTTTGGTCTTATTGGATTCTCGAAGCGAACTGAAAAAGTAACTGTTCAACCAAGTATATTGAAAACTCTGTCTGTCGAAGTCTGCTCTCTCTAAGTCCGGAGAATAGCAGGTCTTAAATACACTTGTCAGGCTAACCGGAGCCTTGTAAACAATAACCATAAAGACTCCCAAAATGGTAGCCTTGAAACGTTACATAAAACATATCAGGTATCACACGATACCTTGACTCAATAACTAAAACATACTGAGTATCAAACGATACTCGAAACCAAACATAAAACATCATGAGTATCAAACTCAATCATAAAACATACTGAGTATCAAATGATACTCGAAACTAAACAGTAAAACATCTTGACTATCAAACTCAATCATAAAACATACTGAGTATCAAACGAGACTCGAAGCTAAACAGTAACCTGTACCGGTTAGAGTCCTTAACAAGTTGAACGATTGCCTTATCGGCCTCCCGCATACAAGCAACCTTATTCGCAGCTGATTCTGTGGCGACCTGATCGCACGCAGGGCGCAATCCCCTCATTCGTGCGACAATTTGCTGGAATTCTCTGATAGCAAAATTAGCAAGTGGCGTATAGTTCCTTGCTACCAGCTGATCATTCACAAGTCCCTGTCATTCCTTATACTCCACCGCGGATCCATTATTAGCTGGGCAGCCCCTGGCCAGCTTATACTGAGTAATTGACTTACCCCCAAGATCAGGACGTGTTGCGCAGATCACCCCTAGGAGAGAATTAGGCGCAAGTTGGCACATCTGCCCTTCTGGAACCTCCTGTGCTCCTGGATTATGCATGTAGACATATCGTACGTGGATGATATTGTGGGCCATATTAGTTGATTCTTGGTGTATCTAGATGACGGAATTGGAACTAGTGGGTTGAATATGGTGGCAGTTGTGGATGTTCTGAATGTTAGATGGTTTTTGGTATAAAGTGCCTTCTCTGGCGCTCTATCCACTTTATTTATACACCTCCCAGACCTTCTGGGGAGTTTGAAAGAATCAGGCTGTGTTTGCAAGATTGGCTAAAAATAGGTAAAACCTGACACGCAAAGAGGGGACTCTGCCAGTATCCGATACAACTTGAATAACGGATGATACCCGCATTTGCTCAGGAACAGCTCTGGTCTTGAAACAAACTATGGCTGACGCCATGTGATGTCTGCCCTAAACCCCATGGGGTAGTAGTTCCTCTTTGGAGCGTCTGAGCTACTTGACCCTGGGTGCGAACTACACGTGTTGGGCTCATGACTAAACATAGTGGTACAAGTACACTCTAATCTACACATAACTCACAATATTGACTGAGCTGACTCGCACCCTGCCTAGCAAATATCCATTCTGCTGACCAAAATACATCCGGTCAGGTGCATATTAGAAACACCTACGAATAGCGCACGCAAATCTAGACGTTGTTCTCGCCTCCACCGTTGGATATCCATCATCCGGAGATATTATCAACGACGTGGAAACACGCATATTGCACCACCCAGAGGCGAGCGAGTTTCAGGATTCTAACTAGGAATCTGATCCAGATCGCACTAGACCCCAGCTCGACGCATTTAGTGCTCCCCCGTCTGATACTGAGATACCAGACTACTCTACATCTTCGTTACCTGGCAAATGAGAGTATTATACACGCGCCGGAGAAGGAATTGGAGTCGTCGACGGATTTAAGCAAGAAAACAGCAATCTCGGCGAGGATCAGTGGCCCCCGTTCAGTTGTGCACAGGGTTTCTAACTGGTATCTTGGTTCATTCAGAGTAAAGGACCTAAATCAGGAATCAAGGAGGACTTCTCGAGTGGCGTCCGTAGTTCTTCGTTAGTCGGCTATAGCTCTATGCATACACTCGAGAACGACCTCTGGTCGTTGGACCCCCACAGTTCGTATCTGCAATGGTTCGAAGGACAAGTTGACGATAGCAAGCGAACTCTGCCCTTCTTGTATCCTAACATCCTGGATCGTCTCAGATATCTCCTTTGCCAGATCGCATACCAGGATGACTTGGGCTACAGGCCGCGGCGTGAATTCGATTCTACTGGTGAAAGGATCTATGCGGAAATGCACACCGCGGACTGGTGGTAGGATGTTCAAGTCCAGCACCCTAACCTCCTTTACGGTAACGTTAGTTGACTAATTATAGAAGACACTTCTACCTGGTGCGACTGTAGTTCCCACCATTGGGACGTCCGATCAGACCCATCTCAGTAACTTCAACGGTGACAAGAAAGCGTGGCCTGTCTATATTACACTCTGAAATCTTCCGTCAGCCCAGGGCAACAGCCCTAGATCAATGGCTGTTCTGCTTCTCGCACAATTGCCTGTCCCCCCCAAACACTCAAAGTCCACCAAACCAGATCAATACCAGAGACAAGTGAACACCAACACACTGCAAGACATATTCGAATTCTTTTTTGCCACCCTGCAGCACGCGGCGCTTGATGGCGCCCCAATTGATTGTGCTGACAGGAAGGTTCAGAGGTGCTTCCCAATCTTCTCTCTATGGGTTGCGGACTATATGGAAAACGTGACACAGCATGGGTTAAAATCCAACGCCTGTCCTACATATGAGGTGCCTGCTGGGATATTAGAAACCAATATCAAGAACTTTCGAGCGAGAGATTATGCAAGATAGGAACGATATGGATATGAAAACCTGTTCCCAGGCTCGAAGTCTGAGGGCACTCATGTCAAGTTCCGCAGCCTTGGTATCAATTTGGCCAAAAGGTATTTCATGGACTTCACCGGGTCTCGGCGCCTGACTTGCACACCCCGGACATGCTCCACACAGTTTATCTGGGATTATTTAAGCAAATCATGGACTGGATCCAAGCCGTTCTCAAAAAAGGCGGGCGACTGCAAGCTTTGACGACGTTTGGAAGGCATTACCACTATACCCTGGGGTTTTGGTACCCAAAAAAGCCTACGGTGAGGTTGCGCAGTGGCAAGGGAAAGAGATGAGGAATCTGAGGTGCTGTATTTTGGGAGTTCTCGCGGTGGCACTGAGTCAGCCACAGAGTTCACAGGTGATATCTTTCAAACATGCTCGCGGATTCGTCAAAGTGCTCGTCGACTTCAGCATGATGGCACAATACCGAAGTCACACGTCTGACACCATAGCTTATATGGAATATTATCTGGACCAATTTCACGGGATGAAAGATCTCTTCTTGGAGTTTCAAGTAACCAAGCCTACACTGGCCAAGGTTGACGAGCAAGGATGGGAGATACGACATCAGAGAACGCAGATGAGCCAGCCAGTGGCTCCCACTAAAGGGCGCCAGAGCAGTGACAACAATCGGGAAGAAGAGCATGAGCGACGTATAGAGTTGATCCATCGCGAATTGCATTTCAACTTTATCAAAATACATATACTAAGTCATTGGAGTGATCAGATACGCCAGTTTGGCAATATACTGCTGTATTCCCCGGAGTTTGGAGAGTATGCGCATAAGGAACAATTCAAGAACAAATGGCGATGATCGAATAAAATTAATGCTGCGCGCCAAATCCTGCTCAACTACAGTTGTCAGCGTGCCATCCTAATGAGGTTATTGAACCTCGAAGCTCTTCGACGCTGTGGCGCTGATCTCTCGCCAGATGTCCTGCAACATTTAGAGAGTACAGCGAGTGCCGTAACTGCCTTGGTTATCCGTAGGAGGATCCTAAAAGGGCGTCGGGACGACGTGTTCAACGTCATGGATTTTAGTAAGGTGTCAGGGGTCTCCCTTGAGAGTATAAATTCCAAATTGATGCTATATAGCTGGGATAACCTGCCTACAGAGCCCCAGCTTCCTGAAGATCATGCGATACTGGAATCACTCCCAGTTGAACTACAAACCCACCTCAAAATACCGGTTGTGGCATTCCAAGAAAGCGACCTTTACGACCTCCACCATGTGCGATGCACGGGCGCCCTACACTTCAGGAATCAGGGGAGTCAGAATGATTGGGTTTGGGCCCAGGATGGTTCTGAAGAGATGTATGGTGCGCTGAGGGGCCGTCTGCCAGCAAAGCTCGTGGGGCTCTTCAAAATCAGGGACTACAGCTGTGAGAATGCTGTGCATCGGGGCGCGGCTGTTCGGATGTTGAGTGCAGTCAACTCAAGATTCCCCTCGGAGATACATTGCCTTGTCACAGGGCAGATGAGGGAGGATGCTCAGAAGTTTAAGATAGTTGACGTCGGGACAATTCACGGCTTGGCAGACCTGATCCCCAGGGGGAACAGCGCTAGGTGGTTGATAGCCAGCTTGCTTTGAGAATGTTCAATGAAGTATATTCAGGATTCAGAATACGGGGGGAGGGGAGGCTGGCTGTACGTGCATATCCTCGTACTCGCACGGCTTTGCCGTAACAAAAAACGCCGTCTGGCGAATTGTGGTGAGGTTTTTCTAACTTCCTCGCCACAATTCGCCAGACGGCGTTTTGCACATCGTCAGGTTGTATATGTATGATATATAGAAGTAATTGCCTAGAAAATCAAGAGTACTAGCTAGTTTACCCTATACACGTGAGATTCTGAACAGGGGCGGAGGCCTATGTTAGAGATAGCAGGAGAAATACGTCAGGGAATGCAGAAGAGGCAATGTGAGGCTGGCGCCGTCATGAGAAGGAAGTGAAGGGAATTGGAGCTAAAGTGTAGAGAGGGCCTGAGTACAACGCGATGTCCCGTCAGGAGATAGAGGGCATTGCCACGAAATGCAGGGCGCACAGGGCGTAGCGAACCCAGAAGCGACATCGCTTGCCTTAGGGTGCAACGCCAACGGATCTGACACAAGATATTTTTCTGCCAATATAATGCGTTGATTCCTGGTACCATAGAGTTCTGTGGAGTGAGCTATAGCATCTTTTTTCTCAGCAATCTCTACTAACTCATCAAAGGATCTATCTGAGGTGATATGGGGTTTGACATCTCACTTGAGTTTGATATCCATGGCGGGTAGATGTCTTTGTTTTGCTGAGTAGTCTGAGATGGTTCCTGGGTGTAAGCTGTCTCTGAGCATTTCAAGAGTGATAACTGTGTCTGTTATCTGCGCTGTTTTCCCAGTGGTAATTTATTTTACTGCAAGCCATTGTTCATAGATTGTATCAGTCGATGTAGAAGGTAGGAAATATCCTTCGAATTTGCGTTTGAGTCGTTTAACAGTTTTGGCACCCTGGTTATTGGCATATTGACTGAATTGGTCCCAAACCTTTTCTCTGCAGTATGCTTCATAGTACTGCAATGCTTGTGGGTCTGTATCTTGTATTGCAAAGCTAGATATGTATCTATGGACTGTGTTGAACCATGAGTTTCTCCTTAATGGATCCCGGTATTTTCCTTCTCCAGTATAGAAGAATGGTGCTGGCCATTTGGGTGGGCTACTGCCATCTGGTGGGACTGACATAGCGGCTTGTTGTGGACTTGGTGGTAGAGAGGGATCAGGAGGCAGCGGTGGTGCTGAGTCTGAACTTGGGTTTCTTGAAGGCGGTGGACTTGGGGATGCTAGTGGGGCCGGTCCTGGTTGATCAGGGCTCTCTGAGTCTGAATCTTGGTCTGGGTCTGGCATGGGTGCTCCTTCCTGATGCAGTTTTTCTTTGTCAGGTGTTTCTTCGATGTCTTGGTGTTCTGGGGTTTCGCTTTCTTCTAAGTCTTGGGAATTTTGTGGATTGTGTCCTGGGTTCTCGTCTTCCCTACTTGATTCGTATTCTGAGGAGTCTTGGTCTTGGTCTTGGGCTGGAGGTGGCGCTTGTTCTGGCGGTGGGGCCGCCTTCATCAGCAAAAAATTACGGTGCGTCAGGTGCACTGCCGTTGCGTCAGGATACCAGGTGGGCTAACCTGGCACCCTTGACGTTAGGTGCGCCCGATGCGGTTTTGCCACTCTCGCTTACGCCAGGTACGTCAGGAAGCACGGTTGCCATACAGACTTACCTCTGGACCCTAGTGGCTACACAACCTTACATCCCATGCTTCCGGACGCAGCTCACAACACCATCTTATCTTCTGATTCACCACTCATTCATCCAACCTCCAGAGCACCACTGGAGTATTAGCCGCTATAGCTTTCCAGCCATCACTCTTCACTGGAAAGGGGGTACCATTGGCACAAATGATTGGCTTAGTGAGGAAGCCACCGTATGCTTCATTTTAATTTTGCGCTCAGGCTAAAGACACTGAGACTCTGCAGTTCTATTTTCAGAACTTGATCTTTCAAAGAGCGAAAATGCCAGCTCACTCCAGTGTGAAAGCGAGTGAT
>Ga0307507_10001764_pt1 | contig 47539 bp, 17 predicted proteins | sample 7_EM_MG_FD_207223 | JGI IMG/M metagenome (GOLD analysis project Ga0307507, IMG submission 207223) | Populus trichocarpa ectomycorrhiza microbial communities from riparian zone in the Pacific Northwest, United States - 7_EM | ecosystem: Host-associated > Plants > Roots > Unclassified | place...
GGCGGCCGGCCCTACTATTTGTATACAATACCCCCTTTCCACCTTCTTCCCCTCTTCATACCACAACGTAGTTATTCAGTCTACTTCATTGCAGCACTGTGACAGATCCGGCTATACAAAGTCCTGCTAGCCATGGCTTCTGTTTATATAGTATCTCAAATAGGGTCTTCTAGTTAATGGACTAAATAGGAGTTCGATTGAGTAGGAACACTGCTAGAAGCATAAACTCGGGCTATAAATCTACGGGTAACTTTGCTTTAATAACAGCAATCCTTACTTGTTTAGAAATGGCTCTCCCTAACCTCTCTACGGGTCCATTTTGAGCTGGGGTATATGGTGTCGATTGCTTAATAACACCTCTGTTAAGCTAGATGAGGTTCTTTACCCTAGCGCCTACACCTTGCTCCTTATCTATATACCAAATGCGGATACCTTAAGCATTAAATTTCTTTGCAAATGCTATTATCAATTTAAAGAGTGGGAGCAGTGTCTCTTGCTCGTGGTTCTTAATAGGAAAAGCATAATAGTACTTTATATAGTTACACTAAAAGTAAGCTATACACATGTCTCTATTAAACCCGTCTTCTTCTATAATGATATCAAAGTAAACACGTTTAAAAGGGTAGGTTCCCTTTACTAATATTCTACAAGATATCTGCTGGGTTATCTTTCTAAGAACACATAGTTTACAGAGTAGTACACCATACGGAGTTCTTCCTCTATCTGTTTTAACTACTTTGACCCTGTCTGCCGTAGTTAGCAGATAATTCACTAACTCCATATTACAGTGTAGTAAGCGTTGATGCCATACTTTATTATATACTGAGGTCTCAAAGAATCTGGTAAAGGTAGCGTAGGCAGTAGGAGTAGGTGGTAAGCAGGTAATAGTATTAATAAGGTAGAGACCTCTATATTCCATAAGGTTGGCAAATAGGCCTCCATTATCCTTATAGCGCAGATAATTTGTAAACTGGTTAATAATTACTCTACCCCTATAGAGCTTTGCTGCGGATATCAGATTGGTATGAAAATATAGAGCGTATACTATATTCCTTAATATTAGATACCAAGTCAGGCGTTATTTGCCCACCTTAATTGCCAAATTAATATTACTATATCTATAGATTTCTGCCCTAGAATCTCCAGCCGTTACTATAAACATGCTTGGCTTGAAGTTACAAAAGTATCTAATATCGTTGCAGAAGTGGGTATCTGCCATAGTGTTATACCCCTAGGCGTTAATTAAAAACAGATCCAGATGATCCTACGATAATATTAATGATGTTAATAATAAAAAGGATATTGTTATAGCAGCCGCTATAGCTTGGGGCCTATCCAGATCCTTAATTTTTTTAGCTGTAGATAAAGCTAATGTAGACGTCCTTAACCTAGGACCTTCCTTCTCGATCTGCTTAAGCCTTTTTTTATAATACTGCTTATTTATTGGGACCTTAAGCCATTCCTGGCAATTCCTTAAACAACCGTTATTTAGTATAAAGTTCGGACCTTAAAGAGACTGAAACAGTTACTTGCAATTCTTTAACTTATAGGGTAGACTATAAGTAAAGCACTTTATCTTAGGTGATTAAGGAGGTGCTAGGGTGGTAGACGTTATAGGATCTGCAGATGGCTGCCCTAAGAGTATAGCATAAGCATTACATCCCATATTCGGATGCTTATAGAGGAGGTTAAATTCCTTAATTATTATTACTATTTTAAGCTTCTCTAACCTCTTAGCTACCTTTTAAATAAAGGCATAATATAGAGCTAGACAGATCTCCTTATAGTCCTAGACAAAAGCTCGTATAATACTATTTTCTGTTGCCTCTATTAACCCTTCCTCTAGCTCTTTGCCGTTCTATATAATGGTAATATAAAGCTAAAGCCAGGATTCTAGAGTCTGGCGTTTAGGCCCTTATTTCCGTTTCTTAAGATTATCTAATACCATTTGCTGCAACGTAGCTTGTAACAGCTTTGCTACCTTTTTTAGCTGCCTCAAAATCGAATATAGTGTAGTGAGGTTTTTAAGATATCCTAAGAAGTTGGTGCCTATAGTGGCATACAACAGTACTGTAAAGGTATAGAGCTTCTCTTCCCGTTTTATATAGTCCTGTCGTTGGAGCTTGTAGAGCTTAAAGAGCATTCTCTATATCTCTAGAGATTGCGGAGTTTATTGTCCTTGTTAACTTAATGACCTAGGTGTAGCTATTCTAGTAGACGCTGGAGTTGCTGCTAAAGTTGCAAGAGCTGCTACTACTGTTGCAGAAGCTGCTACTAGTGCTGCAGGAGCTGCTGCTAGTGCTATAGAAGCTGCAGGAGCTGTTACAGGTACTATAGGAGCTGCTGCTATTAAAGGTATAGCTAGCTCAGTGTTTTCTTTAATTTCGTTCTCCGTCTTATCTGGGTTAACATAGTCCCAGATCTTCGCAAAACTTACTTCTTGGCGGATAAATTAAAACTATATAGGCTAGTCTTTCTGGGTTAGCAAAAGAGGGTTTATAGAGTCCTTGGTTGCCATATTGGCTTTTGTTTTAAGGTTGCGTAAAGAGACGCGCTTACGCGTAAAGCACGCGATATTTCGTGACGAACTATGCTTAAAGAGACTTAGTGGTAGTCGTCTGGCCACTGAGATCTCCCTAATGCTCAGAAGGTTACCGGGCTTATAACTTTTAGCTAGGCAGGTATCACGATAAATAACTTAAGCTGGCTGGTAGGTAGAGATATAGAATTGTACGAGTGATCTGTTTTATTTAAGGTGGCTCTAAGAGCCCTAATATACATAAGGAAAATAACCCTAGTTCGACCTTCTGTGTCCGTAGTCGTTCGGTGTCCGACACCTCAGCAGTAAAGCTACCTCCGTGGCCAACATCTTTTATAGTTGCTATCTACATACAAATAATGCAATTAAGCTGTAACGGTGCTAGCACCCGCCACGTTGCCGCATTTTGCCGTATTCTGCCGTATTCTGCCAGCTATAATATTCTGCTAAATTCTGCTAGCCATATTCTGCCAAGTTCTGCCAGCTATATTCTGCCAAGTTCTGCCAGCTATATTAGCGCCTTAGCGGCCCTCGCTATATCTCCTATTCCCTCTTAACCTAACCTTTAACTCGCACATGTAGAGTATTTGTGTTAACGAATGTCTCTAGTGCCTTATTTGGGTTTGCCTTTATTATCGCATCTACTGGGTTATCTTAGCCATTAATCTATCGAATCTTGAAGAGTTCTTAATGCTTATAGGATTGCCGAAGTGCTATAATATTAATTATAAGGCGCTTCTCCTTTGTGGTACCAAGCTTAACTAAACACTTATAGAGGGAATATAAGTCGGTGCACACGATTATAGGGATAATAGAAAGTTTAAGTTAATCTATAATTATCTTTAGAGTAGTTCCAATTGTGATTGCTATATTAACTCTACTAACTATTCCATATATCTCTAACGCTAAAACGCTTTAAGTGACACGCTTACTCTTGGTTAAGCTCTAATAGATAAGATTACTGTGGATTATAAAGTCATTTTCTCTAATAGATTTGTTTATAATAATAATCTTATATTCTAGCTAGGAGCTAAAATCTTTATTGTTTACAAACGATCCATTAATAAATATAAAGAGCTTAGCAGTAGGAAGATTAATAGGCATATAGAGTAGTCCCCAATTAAAATAGTTTATTTGCTAGAAAAAACGCTTATTTAGGGCAAGAATGTTATCCCTAGTTAGTTCCTGGTGCTAAGCAGCAATAGAGAGATTAAAGGAAGCCTTAGGTTAACAGATAGAAGCAATATAAGCTCTATAAGCGCGTTACTCTATATATCCTTATTTTAGAGAATTAACGTTAATAATATTAATCTTTTTACCTTAACCCTTCTGGCGTAAAGCAATAGAATCCTTGTTTAGGGAAAGGATGCATCCATTAAAAAGTAATAGTGTTATTAAATTAAGCTTTTCCTTTGGCTTTGCTATTAGATTTACCTTTACTAGCTTATCTTCTTTAAGAGCTAAGAATTGGTCGTCTCCTAAGATAATTATATTATTAGTTTATATGCTAGCAATTCCGAATAGGGTTCCCGTGGTTATAATAAGGAAGCATAGATCGAATATAGAAGTAGTTATTAAAAGTTTCTCTTTATAGTGCTTGCTATAGGTAGCCCACCAATAAGTTCCTACCTCTGTAATTCCATATAATAGCTTAAGCACAACCATAATCGTATCCTTAGGATATTAGTGGCGAATTTGCTCTAAAAGGTATGCTAATATTAAGCGCTAAAGGTGTGTCTCTAATTGGGTATAGGCCTAAGTAATATCTTATAAATAAACCGCTATTCTATTCTTTATTAAGGAGGGAGCTAGTACAACAATAACCCGCTAACTAGCTTGTTAAATTATAGGAGATTACATAAGAATCACCTCCTTACTATTATTGTTGTAACCTTAGATGACAAGCCTTAATTTCTTAAATGGGGTATTAGTAGCTTTACCCTTAATCTTATTAACCATTCTTAACTTAAAGATGCGAACTTTATTAAACTTAGTAGGGTCATACTTCTTAAATTTAAAGACTCCTCTTATAATAAGACCATCGATCTCCTACTTATTAGATACTTAGAAAGGAGCTCTAGGGGTTATAATATAACCTTCCTTTTAGAGGTATTTTGCGAGCTTAAAGTCAGCCTTCTCCTTAGCTGTTATAAAGGCCATTAATAACTTAACTCTATTCTTAATAGCGGTAATAAATTGCTCTTCAAAATTAATAAGGTATTGGCGATTTTATAATCCCTTTGGGCGACCTCTACCGCGTTATGGTTGCGGCATATCTACTATAATTATATTAGGATTGTAGCCGCCTTCTAGAGCACATTAATCATGGTTCTTCTTTAAGGCATCTTCTAGGGCATCCTATAAAGGCTTAAAACTATTATCTTTATAGTAAGGCTTAATAACAGTTAAATGGAATTAAGTAGGTCTGTAAGGCATCTAAATAGTGCAAGTTTAACCATTAATTGTAATAAGTTAATATGGGCCTAACCATCCTCCCTTTTTACGCCATACGCGTACCTTAGACTGGAGTGGCAGATCAAGCGTAGTTAAGGTATTTAGGCCATTTCTTATTCCTAGTACGTCGTTAACCTAGCGTGTGGCATAAAGATATCGGACCTCCTTTATTACTTTATAAATAGCCTCAGCCCATTACACAATGGAGGGAGATAGTAGAGAATTGTTAGTTATTTAAGGGTAGGCGCCAAAGACTAGCAACATGGGTACGAGTCCATTTAGGCTAGCGGAATTGTTAACAGCTTTAACAGCTATTTATAAGGTAAGTTCTTCGCTAGCATTCTCTAGTTTTAAAGAGATAATCTTATATACGCGGTATAATAGCGTGTAATATCGCTCCACTTTTCTAACACTATTATGTACCTTAATAGGGACTTCCTTAACCTTAATTACCATTGCCTTTATCTATTATTAAAACTCTATAGATAAGAAGTTCTTTCCTATATTATAGACGATTTGGTTAGGGGGTCCTTGGTAGACATTAATCTAGCATAATTAAAGGATATCCTATACGTTCTTAGCTAATATATCCTTTAAGAAACATGCGGCTTGGAAAAAGGTTAAGGAGTTAACAACTTAAAGAACTAGCTTGCCGCTAAGATAAATAACGTTAATAATAATAGAGAAGTTAAAGTTATAGTTATCCTTAAGGGTAAACTTAAATTAACCAGGGAACTTCTGGTTTATTTAGCAGTAATAGTAGTACTTTATAAGGTGCTTAATCGCCTTAACCTTAACTTTGTAACCTACTCACTAAAGAACCCTAAGTAATTGGTAAACAAATAGGTAGCTAAAATAACGGTATAGTTGGCGTAACTCTAACTTAATTAAGTGGCTCTAAGCGACACTCTTTTTTAGTTAATAAAGGAGCAACTAGGGGTAACCCTACTTATATAATAATAATTATTCATTGCTTAACGTCCAATTCGGATCCCTATTGGGCCCACGCGGACTACTCCTTATTTACATATAGGGAGAAAACTCTATTTGAGAAAATAAGAAAACCCCATAATCCATCTCCCCACCTTTTAGGACTCGTATATGGGGCGCCTACGAGTCACCTATAGTGCTCTACTACCTTACTTTATAACCTCCTTGGGAACCACTGCTGCCGTAATAAGCCTACGGACGCGCTAGTATCGCAAACTTAACTCTACTACTATAGAGTCATTAAGGGGCGCCTGGTACTCGCCCTTTTGCCTTCTATTACTATTTCCTTTGCAACCCGGAACTGGTCTAGTACATTTTAGCTAATAAGCCACTGGGTAACCGCCTTAAGACCTTTTTATATTAAGAGTAGTGTATTATAGTTCTCTGTGCCAGCTACTAAGAGTATTACTTCTCGGTTAGTATATAGGGGGCATAGCAGTATTACGTGTTTTGGTATCTATCTTAGCCAGCCATATTCGCATCTTAGGCTACCTACTAGGACACCTACCTAGTAGAGCTAATCTCTTAGTCCTATTATTCCTGTTCTTAAGAGTGTTACTATTGTGTTTTCCGCCTTTGTTAGGCCTTCTTGGAGCCCTTAGGTGTTTACCCCCCATAGCGTTAACTATGCTATAGCTTAGGTTCCTCTTGCCTAAGACAGCCTCTATACCTTTAACTCCTATGCGCCTCTCCAGTGTTAGTCCAACCAGTGTTATATTACAGTAGATGGTTTTCCAGTACTCTTTTATACTCTACTTTGGCTCTTTTTTCTCTCTTACTGTTATTTTTACTAATCTCTTACGCGTCTTCCTTCCTTCTCTATGTGGGCCTGGGCCCTAATACGGCACTATTCTTCTTCTGCTTTCTTTACCTATTTCTCTAATATATCTTCCCTACTTTGGGGTTGTTGGTTTGTTCTCCTGTAGGGCACCCTAGGGTTACTCTATAGTTTATTTAGGCGTGTCTTAATATACTTTATAACATTAGAGTTACGCTCCCTTTGCACCCTTTGCATTGCAGCGGCTTCAATATATAATTGTAGGGGGGGGATATTAGCTTCCTTCTTAAGCAGTGCTGTGGCCGTTCGCTTATACCCACCTATTATGCTCTAGAGACAAGCTATTTGGACCTTTTAGAGTAGTTTAAGGAGTAATTTAGGGGGGCCTTTCTCGGATTCTCCTATGGCCCAAATACTGGATCTATATGTTATGGTTGGCCGGACAACTGCTATATATAGTAGGCGTGACCTCTGGAAGCATGGACCCTATATAGAATTAACAATCCTAGACATTGTAATGTACTGTGCTTGGCCCTTATAGGCCGCTTATAACGCATATGCGCTCTACTAGAGCTTACTGTCTACCCATACTCCTAATACCCTTAGGCCTTGAACTGGTTGACCCTTAAAGCCTTAAATGTAAATTGCATGCTAGAGATCTGCAGATTAGTTGCATTTTCTTATAAAGTGGATTAGCTGGTATTTCTCTGGTGAGAATTAGACTCCGTGTCATCTTGCCCATTCTATATAGGTGTTATAGGCTTTCTCTAGTGTTCTGCAATTCTCTGCGGCTGTTGGGCCGTATATAATTAGGTTTATGTCGTTAACAAAGCCTATCCCCTAGGTCGCCCCTTCCTTAAAGGAGTCAAGTAGGTTGCTTACAAAGAAAAGGAAGAGTATGGGCGAGAGGGGTAATCCTTGTGGTATTCCTATTACGACTGTAATAGGGGGGCTCTAGTATCCGCTAAAGACTAGTAATGTTTCTTTCTGGCCTATAACCCCTTAAACAAATTGTATAATCTATTCTGGAAAGCCCTTTGCCCTAAGGATATATAGGAGGCGCTTATAGGGTATGTTATTGTAGGCACCACTAATATCTAAGCTAAGCATTAATACTACGAAGTCCCTTCGCATCACCTATGCAGACTTAATGGTGGTAGCGAGTAGCGTAAGTGCTAATAGTGTTGAGCGGTTCTTTCTTGCCCCCATTTGACTTTATGGTAATAGGGCGTGTTCCTCGGCCGTGTCTGCCATATGGTCCGCTATTACCCTTTCTAAGATTTTGCTAAGGGTGTTTTCTAAGGCAATAGGGCGGTAGCTTCCTGGGATTGAGTAATCTGCTTTGCCTTCTTTTCGTAGGAAACCCTACTTATATATAATAGGCACCTAATTGTCTCCCTAAACAAGTATATTCTTAAGGTTATTAAGCTTAACGCCTAATATATCTATATCTCTAATGCAAAATAGAAATGGAGTGTTCGTAGGAATAATATAGAAGGTAATATACCCTAAGGGAGTTTGGACCCTAATTGTGCCAAAAGAGATCGTAGTACCCTTGCTAAAACGGATTATATATTGGCCTGCTATTAAATAGTTAATCTAAATAGAATTATCAAGCTACTAAAGGGCTTAAACTTAAGGTTCTCCTGCTGTAGATACTTCTGCGGCTCTAGTATCTAGTATAATACTATGGAAGACGTTTGCTGAGTATCTATTATTAAAAGAGAACGCGGAACTCTCTTTTGGCTCATTAAAGATATCTAACTTCATGATAAAATAGAGTATAGATTAGTTATTAAAAACAGCGACGGTTTATATACCATCTACCTTACTATACTTAGTAAAGTATTGGTTAGGAGAGTAGTCCTTAATTTCCATATCTATAAGAAGCTGTTTGGTCTTATTAATCTTACCCTTAAGATCTTCTACGCCTTTATATTAAACCAGGAAGCTTTAGAAGTAGGTTATAATAACCTTATAATTTCCAACGTTTCTTACACTCTGGCGAAACTTATTATATGCTTCCTTTTGCTTATTAAGAGAGTGCCTAGTTAACTAGCAATTTGGCTTTTTACAAATATAGCACTTCTTCTAGCAATCACTTTAAAATAAACTTCTATAAGGGCCTCCACGGTTGCCTTATAGTCGACGTTAATTATACCCTCTGCCGTAGTCCCTACTATAACCACCATATATTCGATCAGTCCAGTTATAGTTATGTTAGTTGGCTAGGTCGTCCGGGTTAATTAAAGTAGATTAAAGTTAGGCGTTAAATTGCTGTACTTCTTAAGAGCGTAGAGCGGTGCTAATAGAAGATCTTAATTAAGCACACACTCCTTTATAAGTATTTGCAGGATTAAAGAGAGCAAGATTATATTCTTTAACACCTTAGTATGCGCTAATGACTTAATCACGTAGGCTAAAATCCTCTTAATATAATTTAGATAGACTATATTAAATCGTCTAAAGTTAATTAAATAGCTTTTAAAGACAATCAAGCCGAGGAACACCTGGGTTTATAGCAATAATCCTTAAAAAGGTAGTCTCTCTCCATTCTAATATATACTACTGCTTATTCTCTTCTATTTTAAAGTGGTATCTTAACTTATATATTATGCGGTTAAAATCATATCCTTTTCCTACTAAACGATTATAATAGAAGGTGCTAGCTTGGCCCTTAAGCATAACAGAATAGGCGTTATGGTATTAATTAGGCCCTATTCCTACCTTCTGGCAACAGTTATAGAAGATACATAGTTTCGAATTAAGAACATTATATAATTCCCCACCAAACTTCTTCTCCTGATCTAAATAGAGCTTTATAAGCTCTGTAAGCAATTTTAAAATGCCTCCAATTTAAGATTAAGATGGAGGTAGGAGTTATATTATAGGCTGTGGAGGGGACGTAGGTCTAGTCAGTAGAGTCTAAAGGTTATTAAATTACAAAGCAATGGTATTCTATGCCTACTCTCGTTGGGGTATAGTATCCGACGTTAAAGTTACAAGTTAAATTAGATACAGAGGAGTTAAAGACAGAGGTAGATTTATCTCTAAAGATATATTACTTAGATTCCATCGTAAGTTAAGCTTCTTTATAGTGCGTAGTTGGTGCTTAATCTCTTATAGAGTCCATTCGTGCTCTTCTTTTACGTTAATAACCTGCTTCTGAATATTGTCTTTAATAATACCCCTATCTATAGGGACAAATACTCCATTCTTCTAAAGGAAGTTACGGAAGTCCTATACAATATCCTTATTTGCAAGAGCCTATGTTTCCTTTATCTATCCAACAAAGTCCTCCTTTATGCAGTACCATAGTATAGTATCGTTATATTCACTATCTTTATAGTGTGCTATGCGGTGTAATAAAAATCCGTTTAAGTCTTGCTGATTAACATCTTTAAGGTTAGTTATATCGGCGTTCTATATCTCTAGGTTAATATCATCCTTGTACTTCTTTAGGTAGGTTAACGCCATAATAGCTATTAAGGGTTGTTTAATACGTTTTCAATAAAAAGGTTAAGGAAAATAAAGGTTGTTTAACGTGTAATTTAGTAGTAATTGTGGTCCTTTAGTCTGCGAAAGTACACCAAAGGTATTAAGATGGTTATTTTAACGTGTTTTAGACGTTAACTTAGGACCCTAGGTTCAGTAACACTTCTGACCTAAAGTACTCGACCAAATCTTCGTAAACGTGGTTGTTCTACATAATAGATGCAACTTGGTATCTCCTAGTACTCAGTAACACTTCTATTACTAGTTTTCCGCAAGTCTAAGGTAGTACAGTGTCGCCGGGATCCATTCCATATAAGCGCATATAGCACCCCTACACGAGACTGTCTCTTCTATTCAAAAACCTAGCTGCTCTATAGTTGACTGTGTATTTAACCACTAATTAGTGTTGGTCACACAGGGTAACTCACCAATAACGGCTACTTGAGTAGGTTATAGTGATGTTGGTTAAAAAGCTTAATGATATTCTAGAATCTAAGAAAGGGTGAGGAACCTATAGTTCCTCACCACGCTAGTGCTGCGGCGACACGTGACAACCACGTGCCTTATTCCCGACAATTATACTATTAACAGAAGATAGTAGTTCTAAACTCCAAACCTTTATAATTTAAGATACTTAAATTCGTATACGACTCCCCTATAGTAGGTCATCCTAGCTATATAAAGACTTATAAAATTATTTAATAAGTATACTGCTAGCCTATAATACACAACTATATATAAAAATATGTTTAAGCATATAGGATATGCGTACATGGAAAGACCTCTTATATAAAGAAGTAAGGAGTACTTTAACCGCTACTAATTCTAATATAAAAATGGCAAAATATCTTAATTAACTTTATAGTTAATTTGCCTAATAGTAATAGGTTTATAAATATTATAGTAGTTATTAACCGCCTTATAAAAATGCAATATTAGTAGCTAAATGTTTTGTTAAGTATATCTTTAAGCTATATAGACTTCCTAACTTAATAATATCCAACTATAGAAGCCAGTTTATTTTAGACTTCTAGTAAGCTCTATATAAATAATTAAGTATTTAAACATAACTCTTAACTACATTTTATTTAGAGATAGATAGTTAAACTAAAATTGCGAATATAATTATATACTACTCCTACCTATAAGACAACTGGGAAAAATGGCTACCTTTAGCTAAGTTTACTGCGAATAATATAATAAATATATTAATAGGCGTAACACCGTTCTACGCGACCTATAGATAAGACCCTTAACTTAAATTTAAGCTATAACCTAATATTAATATAATAGGACCTATAATTAAATAGATCTAGTTAATTAACGCATATAACTTTACTAATTAAATAAAGCAGTTAACGGAACTATTACAAAGTAAATTAACGTACGCTTAAATATTATAGGAATAGTATATAAATAAAGAACGAGCCCCTATATAGGACTTTAAGGAAAGTAATATGGTTTACCTAAATATATAAAACCTAAAGACTTAACGGCCCTTAAAGAAACTTAATTAGAAGTTTATAGGCCTATACTAAATTAAGAAGAAACTAAGCCTATACACCTATAAGCTTAAACTGCCGACTAAGATAAAAATATACCTAACATTTTATATAAGCTTGCTATAACCCTTAAAAGATAATCCTGTAACTTGTAAAGTGCCACTACTACCTTCTATAATTATTAACAACGGTAACAGTTCTTACTTTATTAACTTAATTAATAATATATAATAGGAAACACAATCTAAATAATTTAAACTTCTTATTAAGTGGGAAGGATATAAAACACGAACCTAGGAAACCTATAAATAGATTAAGGCCAACGCGCCTTCCCTAGTAAAAAAATTCTATAAAGACTATTCTTTGCAGCCTGCTCTAGCTAGCTAGATATAATATAAAGGTAAACAACTGCCACCTAATATAAATATACAAAACATAATAGCAGGAAACTTAAATTTAAAAAGAACTTAAAAAGTATTACGATATTTATAACACGGTTACGTAACATATAAGATATTAAGGAACTTTAACCGCCAGTTAAAGTTATCTAATTAGTTAGATTTGCCTCGCTAAGACTACCACCTAGCGCTAAAATATAACCCGTAATAAAATTATAAATTCTTAACTAAGTTAAATTATTTTAAACCTTTAGCTAAAGGGGGGGGGGTACTATAATAGGACTAGCCCAATTATAATAGAAATGTCTTGGTGAAACACTTAACAGATAAATTTTAAAGCTTTAACCAAATTCTACCAAAATCCATTAAAGACCGCGTGTGTACATGCGCACGCATTGACCACCAAGCCACTAAATATTTAATTATATAATTCTCTCGTTATTCCCTTCTCTTCTTTACGCAACGTCTTGTACCCTGCAAGAGCTATATACCCTTAGATTTAGATAGAATTTATATTGTTCCTTCGAATCTTCCTTAAAGCCTCTTCGCGCCCTTACACAAAGTTATATTTAAGCGTCTATTCTAAGTGTACTATATAGAGTAGATAATCTATAATAAGATCTACATCTATAAAAGGCTTAAAGGCTTATTAAACTGCTAATATCTCAGCAGCAGAGTCATTAGTAAGCATATAGTGAAGTTACCAGCCTCCACGCCCACTATACCATTACTTAAACACCTTTAACGCTTTAGCTATGATATTACCGTCTTCCTTTTTAATAAGGAAATATCCACCTAGTACCTAGCAGCCGTATTTATTACAAACTATAATAGTATAGAGTAGCCATCTAAGCCAGTTTGTCTTATACGTGGCATTTATAAGTATAAGGTGGCCACGCAGCTAAAGGGTCTTAATTTAATTAGGATGGGCAAATATAATACCCTAAGACTCTATGCCATCGTAGAAACGGTTTACAGTAATTTTAGCAGACATATACTGTTTTATTAATAGTTAGATTTTAATATAAAATGCTTAAATAAAGAAGTTCGGCAAGTCCCACGTACTACTTAACTCTAGAGCTGTAAGGGGACTTTGTAGATAGGGGGCTATAAGGACACGATTGTGGAACAGGATAGATTGGTAAGAGAGACAAATCCTTAAGGGGGTGAGGCCTTAGGGATCGTAGAGACTATATACTACGGGTACGTGCCTCCGGTATATGACCGGCGACCATCTAAGGGGCGTCCAGAGGTTGTCCTAAGGGCAACCCGAGGTGTCCGCAATAATATCCCTTATATTGCCCCCCCCTTCTTGCGGTTAGCCCCTAATTACCATTACCTTATAATAGGGAGATTATAAGGGCTTATCCTAGAAGGGGTTTAGAGAGATATTAGGGAGATGTTAGTATGCCGCTGTATATTATCTATCTATCTAACCCCTACTTTAAACTCCTAAAAACCTTAATAAGGAAAAAATATAACTGGAGAAAAGATGTGAGGATTGCTAGGAAACCTATTAGAAGCCTACTAGGAGCATGCTAGTAACTACTTAGGCTAACCTAAGAATTTTTATGCAACTCTACTTCTAAGCCTTTATGCCGGTCTGCAATTAATCGCAAGTATTATAGGTAATTTAGTATTCCTAGTATGGTTCCATAGAACCTTTTAGTATAGGATTTAATGTATAGAGCCTTAGCTTACCGTTGTCTTTAACTATTAGGATATAATCTATAATCTTATAATCCTTTCTTATAATCCCCTATATTACTAACGCATTGCTCCCGTATTCGCCCTTAGGCTATTATATATGGTTAGGTAATTAATTAGTTAATTAAAGAGACTTGTCTTATTTAGGTATAATTTTAACCTATATATATCTGTAATTGATGTCTTAATTGCTTTCCCCGGCCGCGTAATTAGTTTTTATAAGGAAGTAATGGCTAAATAGCGTATATACGTGTTTTCTTCCTTCTAAATTGCGCTATTATAACGGAGTTATATCGGTAAGGTTGCGGCTATTCACTAAAAGGGTATTAGAAGGTAAAGTATAGAGATATCTTGCTTATTAAGCTGCTTCTTTTCCTTAACACCTTACTTCCTATCATCAACTTTCGTCCAATTTTGGATATATCTTTAATATATTATTAAGATTTTCTTTTTTTTTCTTTCTATTATTAATTTAATATGCCTCTTTGTTCTCCTACTAACTGCTCTTCTAAGCTGATTCCTTAGCATATTCTAGCCCTACTACTGTATATGGAACCCCAGTCTCTACTAACCCGTAACTGGTGCTGGTCCTATCTAAATAACTTTATATACACATTCTTAAAAGACTAAAAATATAATAAGAAGATTCTAGATTCTTATAATAAGACCCACTATATAAGGTCTAATACCTTTAGTCCTTATAATTAATGCATGCGTACTAAGAGCGGTAGTTGCGTTAAGGTGAGCTTTTCTATCCTTAATAGATTTCCATTGCTAACTTTAAGCTTTAATAGCCTAGGCCTAAGTAGCGACGTTCCTTTAATGTCCTTAACTATTATATCGCCTAGGCTCTGTCTTATTTTAGCACTAATACTAAATATCTAGGTTAAATTCAAGACTATGCCACAGCTATCTATACCGCCTATAATTTCTAGTAAGCCAGCTAGCAACGCCTAATAAGGGAGCAAGGTTAGTATACTAAGGATAGGGTGAAGGATGGGGGTAATAAGAATAAGGTTGCCGTCTACCATAAGAAGGAATTTGTGTATGCGCGTTAAGTTTTAAAAGAGCATAATATAATGCGGTATTAGGTAGGTTACCCTCTAGGTACCTAGTGGATAGGTAACTAACAGTTGCCGTAGTAAGGTCTCGGTAGTTCCGGACTATGTTAGCTAGCTAACGTCTCTATTTATTCTAGGCTTAAGCGTGTCTTTATTAACTATAAGCTGATGCCTTAAGAGCTTTATTGGTATTGATTTGGACCTAATATTAGTATTAAGCGTTTAAAAATCTCTACTCTATCTACACCTTATTGGCCTGCCCCTATTTTTATACCTACCTATACTCCTACTAAGGGATCTGGATCTGGATCTTATTCCCGTCAGCCATTACTTAGTAGGCCGATAGATACTAATCCTGCACCTAGGGATAAGGCATAGTAGCTTTCAATTTAGGCATTTGGGATTAATTCTTGTATATAGTAGCAATTGGAAAGGCCTTATAAAGTATTTAGGAAGGTATAGGAACACTATTCCTAATATAGACTAATAAATAGGAATGCAATTCTAGCAAAATACCCTATTAATTCTATGCTATATATGTAAAAAGGCTAAGGACCTGTCCTGCCTTAGGCCGTAGCCCTAATCAATCCTTATAGTTTTTGGAGCTTGTCTGTTCCATATCCAATTTGACCTATTTACTCTTTAGGGCCTCTCTTAGCCTACCACAAGCTTTCTTTATAGGTTGCGATGACACTATAGTATTAGAGCGCTTTTTATAATTTATAGATTGTAGACCTTAGTCCCAATATTCTTTTAAAATATCTTTATAATAATTAAGGTGATCCTCTGGTTTCTATATAGAGTCCTTAGTAGGCAAGCCTAGCTATTTAACTTTATATTAAAGCTTATTCTTAATAGACTTATGGCGTAGTATAGCTTTAACCTCATACCGCTCGCCCACTACTTTAGGGTGTTTAATTGGGCCTAGATGGAAGTTCTTTTCCAGTAGTAGTCTGTGCCATGGCTCCAGTAGATTTATGTGAAATACTAGATATATATAGGCCATAAATAGGGGTAGCTGGAGATGGTAGGCTAGCTTACTAATTTATTCCTTAATTTAGAAGGGACCTAGGTATCTTATATTAAGCTTCTTTAATAGTTAACAGGTCTTAATATTTGTTAAATATAATAGAACCTTATCGCCTACGCCGAAATACTTATCCTAGTGTTTGCGGTTATACTAAAGTCTCTGCTGCTCTTGCGCATCTTATAGGCTCTGCTTTATATGCTTTTATTACTCCTCCCATTCCTTAAGGTATCCTTGTACTCTCTAGTGGATATCCTTAGACTTCTCGGTAAGATCCTATAATTAATTATACAGCCTTAGCTAGTGATTATTAGGTATACTATTAAATCCTAATAGTTAGACGCTATAAGCAATCTAGATTAGTGCAAACTAATACAATATATATTGTTTTAAGTTATAAGCGTACTCCGCGTATGGAAGTAGCTCGCACCAATTATCTTGCTAATAGTTTAAATATATTATAGATATAACTCTAGTTCCTAGTTCTGGCGTTCCGTTTGCCTATCTATCTGCGGATGGAAAGCCGTACTATAATAGTAGTCTATTTTTAAATAAAGCATAGATCTAACCAGTACTGGCTTATAAAGACGCTGCCCCTATTAGTAATAATAGAGTATAGTTAATCTACTTTAAGAAAGTATTTCTTCTTAATTAGGTTTGCAAGCGCCTATATATTAATTGTCTTGTTAACGGGAAGGTATTAGACGTACTTTAAAAACCTATTAATAAGTACTAGGACCGAATCGTATATTTATCCTTACCTATCTTTTAAGGGCGGGAGATCCGTAATAAAGTCTATAGCGTAATATTGCTATAGCTTACTAACGGGGGGAACTGATTTAAGTAAACCCTATAGCTTATACCTTTGGATTTTATATACTTAACACTTTTTACAGTAGCTAATATACTCCTTTGCTTCCTGCTTAAGCTTTAGCTAATAGTATTGCGTTAAAGTAATTCTACTGTCTTAACTTAACTATAGTGGCCACCTAGAGGATTATTGTAATTCCTTATAAGGATCTTCTGTTATAGATTTGCTTCTTATAGCACCCAAACCTTACCATTTCTACGCAGTAGGCCCATTAGGTCCAGTTCCTAATTTTAGTACCTTTTAGCTTCCTTTCCGTTACGTTTCCGGTCTACTTCCGCATTAAAGATGGCATAGGAGGCGTCCCTCCATTGCACCTTACGGATAAGATCCGTTAACCTTTTAGATAGTTCCTAGGTAAAAGCTATTTCGCCTTATACTACTCTAAGTATAAGACTAGATGGTATTATAGATCTTATAACTTCTTAGTGCGTATATGTTAGGAAGGCCGCTATAAGGTTAAAGTCCTTTGGTTATTACAGGGCTCCAAGTTCTAATTACTCTTTGGCTTCGCTATTAGTTTAAGGGGATAGCTTAGCAATTAGTAGTATATTACTAAGTTCCGTACTTGTGTCGGAGATGTCCTATCTAGGTATATTCGGACCCTTATTGGCCACAGACTGGGTACTAGCCAGAATGTTAGTAGAAGCCAATAGGGTTTATACCGCCTAAGACTTAATACATAGAGCTATAGGTACTTAAGCATCCTATACCTAGAGTTTGTTCTATAGTGTAGGGAGTAAGATATCTATTATCTGTTTTCCTTCTCCTGTTTTAAAGCCTTTGGCATAGTCTGGCCGTCGTGACGGTTTATTAGCAGGGTTATTTTCCCCTGGCTTATATTTAATCTTAAAGTTAAATCGCGCGAGCTCCTCTACCTATCTAGCTTGTTAAGGTGTAAGCTCCTTTATAGTTATAAAGTAGCGTAGATTATAATAATCTAAGAGTACACAAGTGGTATAGCTTGCGTGCTCGAGGTAGTATCGCCACTATTTAAAGCAGTTAACTATAGCCAGCAGTTCCTTATTGTGGGTATAATACCTAACTTTAGGTCCCTAGAATTTTCTGCTATAAAATACTACCAGTCTCTAGTAAAGCTGGGTAGCGTCTAAATGCCTATTAGGTTGCAGTAGGATACTAGTAAGGGCAAAATTTAATATATTAGTAACTATTATTAGTGGCTAATCTGGGTTAAAATGCCGTAATAGTAGAGCTTTTATAAACTCTGTGTATTGTTTTTAAAAGGCTTTCTAGACCTTTCTAGGCTATATCTATGGTTTATACTATTTAGTTGGTCCCTTTTTAGTTTTCTTCCTTCCTACCTTTAAGCTTTTTACTTCTTAGGCCAGGTCTTAGGAAGCTTTAGTAATGTGGTTAGATAGGTATTAGGCAATATCCGAGTAGTTATAAATAAAGCGCTTATAAAAATTGGCAAAGCCTAGGAATACTTAAATATCCTAATAGCTCTCTAGCTCTAGCCACTCTTAGATTATCTGCACTTGTACTAGGTCTATAACTATATCTATAGGTGTTATATTATAACCCAGGAACTCGACCTGCTTAGTATTAAAGATATACTTTAACGCCTTAGCATAGAGGCCCTAATTATTTAAGCGTTCTAGTACTTCGCGGACGTGTTGCCTATACTAATCCTTATCTTCTAAGTAGATCAGAATGTTATCTAAATAGATAATATATATACGGTCAACTAGTCCCCCTAAGGCTCTATAAATATACAATTAAAATATTATAGGCGCATTAGCTAGCCTAAAAGGCATTACCATATACTTAAAGTGGCCGTATTGGGTTTTAAAAGCGGTCTTCCACTTATCCCCTTCTTTAATACGGAGCCTATAATAGGCGTCTTGTAGATCTAGCTTTATAATGATCTTTGCCCTAGATAGTTAATCCAGCATTTTACTAACTAGTAGTAGTAGGTAACGGTTCTTAATTATAATCTTATTAAGACTATAATAGTCTACGTATAGCCTTATGGTTCTATCTAGTTTTAGAATAAAGAGGATTAGTATACCTACTGATGACTTACTAGGCTGTATCTATCCCTTTTTTAGTAAGCCATTAAAGTACTCCCTGTAACGGGACTAGCCCAGTTACAGTAGGAATGTCTCGGTAAAACACTTAATAGATAACTGTATGAAACTGTTTGTAAACTGTTTGTAACTGTCTACAACTATCTATAACTGTCCGCGATTATCCGCCGTAATCCACTGTTTTCCACTAAGTTCCGCCGACTCGATCGAATTCCACCAAATTCCACCAACGTGATGGAATTTGGTCGAAACTTGTTGAAATCCGCGTGGGCTTGTGCCCACGCGTCTGCTGCCAAGACCCCGAATATTTAGTTACAAGTTTCCTATATTCCTTTCTCTTCTTCACGCAACGTCTTGTTCTCTTCAAAGAGCTATATACCCTTAGATTTAGATAGAATTTATATCATTCCTTCGAATCTTCCCTGAAGCCTCTTCGCGCCCTTACACTCCCATAGGATCTCAAGCTCTTTACGAGAGAGGTTGTAGATAGGAAGGTTTAGTGGTTATTTACCTTCTTCTAAATTAATTATATAATCGTATTCTAAGTTCCGCTAAAGGACTTTTGCTCACCTACCTAAAAATACCCTTAGTAAGTCCCTTAGGCCTACTAGGATATTTAACAAATTGGGGTCGCGTTTATCCTCCGCGTTATTATTAGGTAGATCCCAAAGGTCCCTTAAGACGCTTACAGGCAGCGTCGCGCGCTATAGTGGCTGTTTATATATAGTTGCCACTGTACGTTAGACAGTTTTATACGGTGGCTAGTAGAGGGTAGGAAACTCTTTAACATAGCGTTTAAGGTATCATAGCATACTCTCTACGTATTGCTTAAGCTAGAGTAACCTATAGCGGTGGAAGTATCTTATAGGATCTTTAAGATCGCCGCCTCTCTATAGTGTCTCTGTAACCTGTCCAGCAGTTCCCTATAGGGTATCTATTACAGAAGGGTTATCGCCTATGCTAGGCTCTATACCCATCTTGCTATAGAATAGGGGTTGGATTTAATACTCCTTTGGGTATAAGGTATATATTATTTCTCCTAGAGCTATATCTTCTAGGATATCTTTTAAGCTTATTAGTAAAATACGCCCTTTTAATTCTTTATTATTCTACTATTTAAAGGCTCCTATCTTAAAGCATATCTTAAAATCTACTTCTACAAGCTAAGGATATCTAAGAATAAGGTTATAGCCTATAAAGTTAGCCGCCTAAAAGGGTTACGGGCTAACTACCTTAGTGCGGTTATATATATTGGCCACTAATACTATAAGCTTATAAGCACTGTATAGTTTAATCTAATGCTTATCTAGGAACCCTATAATAGGTTTCCGCTACTTTAGTAACGGGATAAGCTTATGCTCTTTTACCAAATTATATCATATAAGATTAATTTCGGCGCCGCTATTATATAGTGCTTAGAACTAACGTACCTCGCCTATAGGGAGTACCATTTCCAGCTTAATAATAATACAGAGAGTCTCTCCTTCTATATCTTGCCCTAGTTGCAGCTAGAAGAGGCCCGCGACTAAGGCTTTTCTTTTTTTAGATTATTAGTGCGGTTATTACCCTACTTGTCTTTTTAATTGGGTTTACCTCTGGAGAAGTTTTCTCTTAACTTTTTAGAGTGTTCCCGTAAGGGTGCTGGACAGGTATTGGGTTGGCCCTAGGAGTCTTTCCTATTGCTTAAGGTCCCTAACTTTAACCCTTCTAAATTTCTCTTTAAGAACGGCTTCTTTAAAGTTTAGGTCTACCCTGCGTTACTACTAGAGTACCCGCGTTTCTAGTTACCCCCCGGCTTTTTACTAAAAGAGGTCTAGTTCCTTACTATATCCTTAGCGTTTAGAACCGCTCGTTTAAAATCCGTATATGTGGTAATCCGCGATAGGGCTCCTATGCGCTTTATTTCGTCACAAATTGCTAGCTTAATTCTAGCCTAGATAAATCCGATTTTCTCCTTCTTATAGATACTACTGTCCTTATTTTTAAAGGGCTTTAGATCTATTAGTTAAGTATAAGTTTCTATAAAGTTTATAAACTAGCGGAAATTATAGCGGTTAAGCTGTATCCCATTCTAGAATAGTTCTATATAATTATATTGTACGATATACGGATCTTAAGTCCATATAAGGGCGCGAAGAGGCTTTGGGAAAGATTTAAAGGAACAATATAAATTCTATCTAAATCTGAGGGTATATAGCTCTTGCTAGGAATAAGACATTGCGTAAAGGAGAGAAAGGAATAACAAGAGAATCTTATAATTAAATAGTCAGGGGTCTTGGTGGTCAATACGTGCGCACATACGCACGCGGTCTTCGACGGACTTCAGTACGGACTTTAGTAGAATTCGTTTGATCTAACAGGACTTAGTAGAAGTCAATTAAGCTAGCAGAATTCGGTTAAAGCGTCGGAGTTTATCTGTCAAGTGTTTCACTAAGACATTCCTACTATAACTAGGCTAGTCCCGTTATAGTACCCCCCCTTTAGCCGAAGGTCCAAAACAATTTAATTTAGTTAAGAATTTATATTTTATCGTGTCGTATTTTACGTTGGGTGGCAGTATAGAGTTTTGCCAATTTTATCGTTAAATAGACCAATTAGGATTTTCCATCCCCGGGATAGAAAATTGCTATTAGCTTAGTTAAGGCGGTAAGCAGAACTAATATCTTTATAGTTAGTCTTAGCAGGGCGAATCTAACCAATTAGACAACTTTAACCGGTGGTTAAAGTTCCTTAATATCTTGCGTATTACGTAATTATGTTATAAACGTTGTAACGTTTTTTAAGTTCTTTTTAAGTTTAAGCTTCCTGCTATCGTGTTTTATATATTTATGTTAGGTGGTAGTCGTTTGCCTTTATATTATGTCTATCCAGCTAGAGCAGGCCGCAAAGAATAGTCCTTATAGAATTCTTTTACCAGGGAAGGCGTATTAGTCTTAATTTGCTTATAGAGCTCCCAGGTTCGTGTTTTATATCCTTCCCACTTAACAACAAGTTTAAATTGTTTAGATTATGTTTTCCATTGTATATTATTAATTAAGTTAATAAAGTAAGAACTATTATCATTATTAATAATTATAGGAGGTGGCGGCAGCACTTCGCAAGTTATAGGTTTATCTTTTAAGGGTTACAGCAAGCTTATATAGAATATTAGATGTATTTTTATCTTAGTAGGCAGTTTAAGCTTGTAAGCATATGGGCTTAATTTCTTCTTAATTTAGTATGGGCCCATAAACTTCCAATTAAGTTTCTTTAAGGGCCGTTAAGTCTTTAAGTTTTGTATATTTAGGTAAACTATATTACCTTCCTTAAAGTCCCATGCAGGAGCTTATCCTTTGTTCACATGCCATTCCTATACCATTTAAGCGTATATTAATTTACTTTATAATAGTTCCGTTAACTGCTTTATTTAATTAGTAAAGTTATACACATTAATTAACTAAACCCGTTTAATTGTGGGTCCTATTATGTCAATTTTAGGTTATAGTTTAAATCTAAGTTGGGGGTCTTATCTATAGGTCGCGTAGAACAGCGTCACGCCTGTTAATATATTTATTGTATTATTTACAGTAAACTTAGCTAAAGGCAGCCATTTTTCCTAGTTATCTTATACGTAGGAGCAGTATATTTATAGGTATTGTTCTATAATCGCGTTCACAATTTTAGTTTAACCATTTATCTTCAGATAAAATACAGTTAAGAGTTATATTTAAATGCTTAATTGTTTACATAGAGCTTACCAGAAGTCTAAAACGAACTGGCTTCCATGGTCGGATATTATTAAATTAGGAAGTCCATATAGCTTAAAGACGTGCTTAACAAAACATTCGGCTACTAATATTGCATTAATTGAGTCTATAAGAATCATATGTCGCATTTTCATAAGATGGTTAACAACTACTATAATATTCGTAAACCCATTACTATTAGGCAAGTCAACTATAAAGTTAATTAAGATATCTCGCTATCTTTGCATTAGAATTAGTAACGGTTAAAGTGCTCCTTACTTCTTTACATAAGAGGTCTTCCTACGCACATACATTCTGTATACTTAAATGTATTTCTGTACGTAGTTATGTATTATAGGCTAGTAGTATACTTATTAAATAATCTTATAAGTCTTTACACGGCCAGGATGTCCTACTATAAGGGAATTGTGTATAAATTCAAGTATCTTAAATTATAAGGGTTTGGAATTCGGAACTGCCATCTTCTATTAATAGTATAGTCGATTATTACAAATTTTGCATTTAGCGAGTATAATATCTTTATACTATTATTTTCCTGTTTAAATTACTTTTATTATATCTACTATCCATATATTATTCTTATATTTATATTCTATTAGCTTATTAATTTCTATTTCCTATTTATTAATTTCTAATTTATTTCTATTAAGTTCCATATCTAAGAATATATTATTATTATTCATTGCTTAACGTCCGATTTGGATCCCTGTTAGGCCCACGCGGACTACTCCTTATATACATATAGGGAGAAAACTCTATTTAAGAAAACCCCGTGATCCATCTCCCCGCCTTTTAGGGCTCGCTTGCGAGTTGCCTACAAGTTACCAGTAGTGCTCTACTACCTTACTTTTTGACCTTCTTGGGAACCACTGCTGCCGTAACAAACTTACGGACGCGCTAGTATTACACACTATACTCTACTCCTGTAGAGTTATTAGGGGGCGCCTATTACTCGCCCCTTTGCCTTCTATTGCTATTTCCTTTGCAACCCGGAACTGGTCTAGCATATTTTGGCCAATAAGCCACTGGGTAGCCGCCTTGAGGCCTTTCTATGTTGAGAGCAGTGTATTATAGTTTTCTGTGCTAGCTGCTAAGAGCATTGCTTCTCGGCCGGTGCGTAAGGGCAGGTAGTTATATAGTAGAGTTCGACATGCCTGCTTATCTAGGCCTCTACCCCAGTTTTCTAGTATTTAGTCCTAGTTACCTAGGCCTAAAGGCCTAGGGGGCTTTCTATAAGCAGTTAGCTACCACTACTAATTAATAGGGGGTTTTACCATTCTTTTAGATATCTTATAATGGGGTTAACCTAAGTACTAAACCGCCCCCTAGCGGTCTATATAAGAATCTCCTCCCAGAGTTGGTATACTTTTGCACGGCTTAGGAGCCTTCTATAGCCTCTGGTTTTACGCCTTTCTTCATTATTTCCGCTGGCATGGGCATAAGCTGCCGCTTTTAGGGGTCGCAACTCCCTTCTTATATGCCTACTGGCGTAATCCTATAAGGGCGTTATGGCTGCATCCTGCAATATGGAAGCCTTGGGTACCTTCTATAGTTAAGGCCCGGACTAAAAGCCTCCCCTACCTAAGTAACTTCTGTTTGCTCCTTAAGCATACCTTACTAGCGTACCGCCCTAGAGGCGAACGGTTCCGTCTATTAATATACTAATACGCGTATCCGTTCTCTTAAGCTATATAGTAGTCTCTTTAGCCAGGACGTAATCCTACCTGTTTACTAGGTGTACTAAGGGTTAGGGCCTAGCTAAGGGGTAAGGTCCTTAGAGCCAGCAGTAGCTACTACGCACTACGCCCTATAGGAGGCTAGTAGTAATATAGGGGCGCAATACCCTATACTGCTGCCAGTTCCTATTTCGCGTTGCCTATAAGAGTCTCCTTATAACAGGCCGACCGTGTCTTATAGGAGAGGGGCTATAGAGACACTAGGTCCTATACTAAACAACCTACTCTCCCCTCTCCTACTAACTAAGCTTATATCCCCCCCTTTTATAAGCTGGCCTATATCTCTAACTGTCAAGTCCTTGTCTGACTGGCCTGTATTTCCCCTATAGCCTCCCCTATATATATATATTAGGTTGCGAGCACTACGCCTATTAAGACCCTCCTATAAGTCGCCTTATGTATATACGCATTAGGTTGCGTGCACTACGCCTATTAAGACCTTCCTATAAGTCGCCTGTAAGTTAACTATAGGTTAACTATAAGTTGACTATAAGTCAAACGCTATAGGGCCGTTAAAGCTGGCCTATATTTCCGCTGCCTAGAGCTTTGCCTGTGTTTCCACCTCGTTAAGCCGTCTAGTCGCCGTTGCGTTGCTATCGCGTCGCTGTCGCTGTACTAGGTTGCGCGCACCACGCCTATTAAGACCCTCTTCTGAGTTACCTAAGTGTACCAGATACTAGATAGGCCCTTATAGAGGGGCCTTAACGAGTTCTCTAGGTAGGGCCTTAACAAGTTCTTTATAGTAGCCTTGGGGCCTTAACAAGTTTCGTATAAAGTATTTACAATATATTAACCTTAACAAGTTCTTATAAAAGGAGAATCCCTATGCCCTTATCGCGTATACTTCGCGATCTTAGAGCTAGTGCAAGCCCAAGGGTGTCCTGTTATACGCCTAGGACGCGTCCACGTCGACTGGCTAGATAAGGCCAGTTTCGGGCCTGGCTGCGAGCTAGGTAGTCGTATATCGGGCGGTTTTTATATCCCAGTTTCCCTTGCTAGGCCTCCCTAGATGGTAGAACAAGAGCTCTAAGCGGAGGCAGTGAGGCTCCTGGTGTTGTTAAGGGCGATGCTTTGTACGCGTCGCGGGCCCATTACCACAGAGTCGAACGACAGCGCTGTACGCGCTGCGACGGCTCTCTACCATCGCCTCTGCACTTGGCCATCAATAGGAATAGGATTCCAGATGATGTTTCCACCCACGGCAACGTGGACGCGTGCAGTAGGGCTTTGCGGGCTATCTAAGAATATAGGATATAGTTTCTTAAAACGTTTAGAGGGCAATAAGATCTATAATTAATTTATAATCCATTTATCTAAGGCATTTGCAGGTAAGTCTTATAATTATTATATTAATGTATTAGGCTTCTAATTAAGTTTGCCTGGTTAGTATATAATCTTAAAGTTAAATTATAAGAGGTATTTAGCCTAATAAATTTGGCGCTATATTAACTGCTTTATAGTTATAAAGTACTATAGGTTTTTATAATCTATTAACACATAGAGTATTTGAGGGGGTATTTGAATCTAAGGGGGTATTTGAATTGGCTCATGCATAGGCTCACCGCCGAGCTCTGATTGGTTAGAATAGCGATTCTGCCACAAACAGGAACATCAAAATTCAACTTAATGCTTCCACCTTAATGCTTCCACCTCTTTGTATAGCCTCAATTTACATACACCCCATGCCTCCTATACGTCATAGGCCTTCCAAGGAGACTATTATACAGGAAGCTATCACTGCGCACCGAACTGGGCACTATGGAACCCCTACAAGGGCTGCAATATTGCATGGGATCCATCCTAACACCATTCTCAAGCGCATTGACGGAACACGTCAATCCTATAAGGAAGCACATTAATTCCAGTAAAAGTTAAGCCCGGAATTTGAAGCAGCTATTAAAAAATACTGTACAATTCTTATAAAGCATCACTTTCCTCTTAAGAAGAGCCAGATCTGTAAGATTGCCCTAGATGTATACAAAAAGCAGCTCTGAGATGCTGGCTAGGATACTAGCCAGGCATTCTTTGGTGTCCGATAAGTGGATTTATACTTAAAACGCCATTAATCCTTTTAAGTTCAATACACTCGCTATCTTAAAATAGAGAGAGCTACGGCAGATAACGATTTACCAGCATATAAAAGGTTCTTTAATGAGTTAGAGGCCACCTGTATAGAATTTCATATTGAGGCACCTAATTGCTGGAATATAGATAAAACTGGATATCAAATGGGGTACGCGCATGCCTCTAAGAAAGTCGTTCTACGTGGTTCCTCTATACAACCTGTTACGCCAGGTAATCGAGAGTGGACGAGCAAGATTGCCTCCATTAATGCCACTGGCGAATCGATTCCTTCCTATTTTATTTTTAAAGGGAAGGTTATTACAACCTATATGGCCCAAGAAGCTCTCAGATCGGTGCCAAACTGTCAAATAGCAGTCTCTAATAATGGCTGGAGCGACCAAAGCCATGCATCTAATTGGATAAGGCATTTTGATATATATACCCGCCGAGAGGACTATTGGGCGGATATCCGTGAAGAATAAGAGGCTGCCGGTAAGCCATACGGCTGGAGGCTTCTCTTAATGGATGGCTATATATCGCACCTCTCCTTGGACTTTATTCAATACTATAAAGACGTAAAGATAGTCCCTTTCTACCTACCTCCGCATTCTACACATCATCTTCAGCCTTTAGATCGGTGCCTCTTCAGCATTCTCAAAAAGGCCTATTCTAATAAGGTTGATGAATATATTTTAAAGGGAATTACTGGAATTACACGTGCCTACTTCCTAGAAATATATGGGCAGATCTAAGAGAGAGTATATACTCCAGAGTATATTAAAAAGTTGTTTAAAGCTGCCGGAATTTACCCCCTAGATGCTAAGAGAATACTATACAAGCTGCGCAGTGCTTAGGTTGCTAGGAGACCTGCTACTCCTACACCAAATCCAGCAGAGCCTCCACAGCTCTTTTCGTCGCCAATGCACCCTAGAACACCCTCTACTGTAAGCGACAGATTACAGTACCAAGCGACCATTTCTCACCCCTCTGCAACACCGGAAATTCAAGAGTTAGCTACTAGGAAGCTCCTAGCTACTATACAGGTCCAATCAGAGGAAATTAGGCTTCTTCAACAGCGTAATAAGGAGCTTGCTACTACCTCTATAAAGGCTAAGAAGAAGAGGGCAGTATGGAACTCGGTACTCACAAAATCACACCATATTTCTACCGCCGAGATCCAGAGAATTCTAGATACAAAGGCCTTAATAGAACACAAGAAACAAGAGGCTAAGGAGCTTCGTATAGCCCAGAGGGAGATTAAACGAGAGGTTAATAAGGCTAAGAGGGAGGCCCTTAAACAGAGAAAGGCCGCCCGTAGTAGTAGGGCTCAACTCCAAAAGGCAAAGGATGAATTTATCAGAAAAATGCGTGCATCTAAACGGGCCTATAAAGCTACAGAGAAGAAGCTTAATACAACTATTAGGAAGTACCAGCGAAATCGTATTACGGCGTTAAACCAGGAAATTAAAGAGCTTAAAAACGCCTTAGCTAAGGCTTCTGTTGAGTTCACACGGAAGAAGGACGTAGTTAATAACGCTATTAACAAGTGGGAGGATGCATGCATTCTTATAGCTTCACTCTCTCAGCCTATACAGGAGGTAATTGACGTTGATGAGGACGAGCTGGATAATAAGGAATATGACGAGGAAGCAGAGTTCGATGAGTATATAGAGGGTGTAATTTGAGTGAATGTAATTAATATACGGCAATAAGAATCAAGTGCATGTAGTAGAATGCTGTTTATATACGATTTTCCTCACAAACGGCATTTTCCGTCATTTTTGATGTTCCTCGCTTACGTATGCACGAGCCAATTCAAATACCCCCTCAGATTCAAATACCCCCTCAAATACTCTATATTGGAAACAACAATCCTTTAAGTTCTAGGTATTATTATTTAAAGCATCTAATAATTGTAAGTAGTTCCTTATTATATATTTTATAGTTTAATTTAGTAGGGGCAGGTTTTTAAAAAAGAAAGGCTACCGGATGTAGTTTACCGTCCTTATTATATTATAATAATACTCCCCCTAGGGCATAATTAGACGAGTCCGTTTCAATAACATATTTAAGGTTAAGGTTAAAGTGGGTAAGAATTAGAGCGTTTATAAAGCGTTGCTTTAAGTTATTAAAAGCTTATTCGCATTTAGCAGTCCATTTAAATTTTACGCTCTTTTTTATTAGGTTTACTAATAGTTAGGCAATTTTTAAAAACTAGTTAATAAATTGGCAATAGAAATTTGCAAATCCTAGGAATTCTTAAATGTCTTATATATTACTAGGGCTTCCCTAGTTTATAATCGCAGCAACCTTTTTAAGGTCTATTTTAATTCCGTTACGGGATATAATGTCACAGTGCTGTAATGCAAGTAGGCTAAATAACTACATTGTGGTATAAAGAGGAGAAGAAGATGGAAAGGGGGTATTATACACAAATAGTAGGGCCAGCCCGCCAAGGCGCTAATAGTGGGCCAGCCAACAGTAGGAAACAGTACGAGACAGTATACGACAGGTCAGTGCCGTAATAGTACTCCCCTCCCCCAGAAGGTTTGGTCCCTAAATTAAACAAATAACTCTAAAAACAGGTAATACGCGGGGGCTGGTTTTCATCGCGAAGATATTAGTTCCGCTTACCGCCCTTAGCCAAGCCAATGGCGATTTTCTATCCCAGGGATAGAAAATCCTAATTGGTCAGTTCAGTAAATAAAGTCGGCAGAACTCTACACCGCCACCAGAATCAATCTACGTGGCGTTTCACGGCGTTCCTTAGCAAGAATCTGGCCAATCAGACAACTTTAACCGGCGGTTAAAGTTCTATAATATCTCAACCACCACAAATTAATATCATGGTCGGCCACGACCTTAGCGTAACTTTTCCTTATCTCGTGCCCAGTCTGGGGGTCCAGGCTTCTTAGGGTATTGTTTATAGAACTTATATAGTGCGCGCTCGCACCCTTTTAGGGACTTCTTGGGTTCCTAGGTTTCTTCGTTGTGATACTTCCACTTAATATAATATATTAGGCCGTGCTCGTCCATTTGTTCATTATATACATTAAGGATCTTTTTAAATTCCCACTTATCCGTGATGTTGCCATTATTATCTCTTTTAGCTATCCTTCCTGTAACATTATAACGTTCCTCTTTATTAATGCGTACTTAACTAGAGATCTCTTCAGGGAACTAGAGGCAGACTTTTAAAGTATGGAAAGACTTATTAACGCGGATGTGGTCTAGGAGGTTAACTACAACTACTCCTCTATAAGCAGCTAGGACGGGCCAGGGTCTATCCCAGTTATTATCCTACTTCCTCTTAGGCTAGTTAGTCTTTATGTTTTTAAGGCTAACCATAACTATGTTATCCTTTTTAAATATTATACCTTCGTCTCGTTTTATATTAGCGTTGTCTTTATAGCGTCGCTAGGAGATACGAGCTAGGGCTTTAAGCTGGGTTAAGATGCGCTTAAAGCGGTTAGCAATAGTATCAGCTTATAAGTACTCCTTCTTTATATATACAGACAGGGCTAATAGCTGGGGGCCCACTGGTTTAACGCCCAGATATAGGTTGTAGCCATAGTTGGCAAAGAATGGTAAGATTCCCGTAGTCTCATTAATCTAGTTATTTGTGGTAAACTTGGTAAGGGGGAGCCAATCTACCTAATTATCTTAGGTGAAGCTTATAAAGGCGCGTAGGTACTTATTCATTGCTGCATTAATAATCTTAGTTTAGCCATCTGTTTTAGGGTGCTATACGGAACTAGGGCTTAAGGTTACCTTTAGGCGCTAGTTTAGGCAACGCTAGAAGTTAGAAACAAATAAAGAGCCTCTATTAGAAATAATAGTATTTAGAGCGCCGTGTAACTTATAGACAGTATAGATAAATGCTTTAATAAGCTCCTTAGTATCTAGGCCAGTGACAGAAATAAAGTGTCTTATCTTCATTAGGCGGTCAACAACAACAAAGATATATCTATATGTTTTGCCGTTACAAAGGCACTTAGGCAGGTCAATAATGTAGTTAATAGAAATATTAGTCTATGGGCGGACTGGTAGTTCTAGTAGTTTTAGGAAACTAGGCGGTACTAAGCATAGGGTCTTTATGCGGAAGTAGAGAGCGCAGTCTTTTATAAAGGTAGCTATAAACTGTAAAATACCTGGCTACCAATAGGTTCAATTAAGGAGGTCCAGCGTCTTAACGCGGCCTAGGTAGCCCGCAGGACCCAAACTATATGTGCGGTGTACGACTTCTAGTTAGAGTTTAGGTAAATCAGGGACAAATACTCAATTCCTATAGTAGATTAGGCCGTCGATAATTAAATATTTAGATTTATTATAGCGGAGTAACTTCCTAATCTGCTTAGGCCAGTAATGTACTTTATAGCCTTCCTGTTCGCGTAGCGCAGCTAACATATCCCTAGCAAGTTTATTCTCCTTATAGGCATTCTTAATAAGCTCCTTAAGGGGTTTTTTCTCAGGCTCTAGGTCTATTACTGTAATAAAGTCTTCAACGCTCTAGTCTTGGGATTTACTTAGCAGCTCTTCTAGGATAGTAGGGTTGACTTTTTTTTGTGGTAAGACAACGCGGTCTTAGTGTTGTAGACGTTTGTTACCAGCATTAGTAGGTGCTACGCCTAGGAGATGGCTAAGAGCGTCTGGGATTATGGCTTTGGTGCTAGGCCTATAGGTAATAACAAAGTTAAACTAAGAGAGGAACTTAGCCTATCAGACTTAGCGCTAGTTCAGTTGTTTTATTATTATAAAGGTCTAAAGGTTCTTGTGGTCCGTAATAATCTTAAACGGTTACTCAGTTCCTTATAGTTTAGGGCGCTATTCTTCTAGTGCTTTTATAATTGCTAGGAGCTCCTTATTATATATCTTATAGTTACATTCCAGGGCAGAGTGCTTGGCAGAGAAGAATACGACTGGCTTAAGTTTACTATCTTTGCCAGCTTAGTAAAGCACTCCTCCTAAAGCCCAGTTTAAGGCGTCTGTCTCTACTACGGTTTTCTTTATATAGTCGTAGTATGCTAGGACTGGTGCTGTGGTAAACGCTATCTTTAGTGTCTAAAAGGCTTATGCTTAATTAGGGCCCTATAACCAATTAGTACTCTTCTTTAGTAGCCTAGTTATAGGTTTAACAACTATAGAGTAGCTTTGGATAAATTGTTAGTAAAAGTTCGCGAAGCCGAGAAATTGCTATAGTTCTTTAATTGACGTCAGGTCCTTCTATTCCTGTAAGGCCTACACCTTCTTAGGGTCCATAGTTATGCTATTAGTTAAAATAATCAAGCCAAGATATTTTGTTTTAGTAGCATAAAACTCAGACTTATTAATGTTAATCTATAGTCCGGCGTTGCCAAGTCTCTAAATAACTTCATTTACATATTTAGTGTGCTTAGTGCGTGTTTTAGAGAAAACAAGGACATCATTAAAGTAGGCAGTGCAGTAGTTATTAAGGGCGTTATATAAAACATAGTTAATATAGTTCTAGAACATAGTGGGCGTATTATAGAGACTAAATGGTGTAACTAATATCTTATAGAGTCCGAACCGGGTGATAAATGCTGTAAGCCACTTATAACTTTCCGCAATCCAGATCCGGTTAAACGCAGCAATTATATTAAGCTTAGTAAAGTACTTGGCACTATAGAGTGTATTAAGTGTCTTATAGATTAGTGGTAATAGGTACTGATTCTTAATAGTAACTGTATTTAGGCCTTGGTAGTTATGGCAGATTTATACACCACCACCAGGTTTCGCAGCAAGGAGGAGTAGTATGGCGGCTGGTAAGGTTAATTCGCGGATAAAACCCTTATCTAGCATCTCGTTAATCCATTTCTTTACACAACTAAGTTTAGCGGGTAAGAGTGGTCTATTCTTATAATATAGGGCCTGCTTTCTGGATATAATCTTAATTTTATAGTCCCATGGTTGGTAAGGGGGCAGCTTATTTACATTCTTAGGGAGGAAGTATTTAATATATTCGCGAAACTCTTTTGGTAAGCGTTATAGAATATCTTTACAGGTTAATCCTGGTTTGCCTTTTAGGAATTTCTTAATATTAGTATTAACTATCTTTTAGCGTAGAAACTCAGGCTTAGTTTTTAGGTTTATCTTAAGGAAGTTATAAAAATAAGGGGGTAGTACTTTGCGGGCTTCCTCTATTGTATAGTCGCCTTCTACTAGCCAGTAGAAAGATCTTTCTAATAGATTTGGTACTTCTATTAGGCCTATAGGCAGCTCTTTAAGCAGCTATTAGTGTTCTTCTTGTTTAACTAGTTCTACTAGCTCCGCTATATAGATCCTTATCACCTTTACGTCTTTTTATTTATAGAACTAGGTAAAATTAACGGCATAAGTGCATTTAATATTATCCAGGTTAGGGCGTATCTGGTTCTCCGGTGCTATAGCTGGGCTAGCATGGCTTAGTTGGCCCAGGGGGGCGGAAACAAGGCGGCGGCCCTGTATAGTACGCGTAGGAGACAGGTGTAAGGTTAGGCGTTATAGGGGGGAGGTCTTAATTGCTCTGGTTTTAGTCTTAGCTGTAACGTCTTTAGCTGTTATACGTGCGGTTATATATACATATAGCAAATAACTTAAAGTTGGGTGTTTTGTTGGCTGACCTGGGTTGAGCAGGTATATATAGGGGACTTATAGTTCTGGCGGTGTTTGTTTTTTTAGGGATAAGGCGGTAGTCCAGTCTTCTAGGATCTCCGCTTTGTTTATTACGTATATTAGGTTACTAGTGTTAGGCACCTCTTCTACTGTTAGCTAACGGTATCTAAACGTTAGCCTTGCGATGCGTCCATATAGTGCTACTTAGTTACAATCAGAAATGTGCCATAGGAGACAGTTATAGGCATAGTAATTAGAGTTAAACTTAAGCTCTAGAGCGGGGAAGTCTGCCCTTAGGTTATATTTTTTAAGCTAAGGCATTCTAAGAATTACTGGTATAGAGGGTAATAATTTCGTAATGTAGAAAAGCATAGATTCTGTATAGTGGCCAATTATTATTTTTGCTATAAAGTAGTGGGTAATAAAGCTGGATGGGAGTCTATTAGTAAGGCGGAGTGGTTTTAGGACTAGGAGTCTTTTTGTTATAATATTGTACTTTTTTATAAGCAAGTCTTCGTCTATAAATACTGGTACTGTACTACCAGTGTTAACAAGGCTTACTATTTCAATGAAAACTTATAGGAGTGGGTTGCGCAGTAAGGAGAGGTAGGTCTGAATAAAAATAGCATTTTTATTATTGTTTACTGTTCTGAGGTTAAGTGGTAGTTAACTTAGAATAAGGTCTAACTAATCTAGTAGCATAAATTTAATCCTTTTATCCTCCTCCCCGTATAGTTCTAACCCTTAAAGGCGACTTAGTCTAAGGGTTAGCCTTTTAATAACTAACTTATAGGGCTTAGCTAGTGGCTATGGTCTTAGCTAGTATGTCCTAACATATTAGTCTCCGACGGTGTATATATACTAGAGGGTACTTCACCAATAACATGGCCGGTCTCACGATTAGTAGTAATATGGAGCACTTATCTATAGTTCGCGTATAGAACCATTGGCTAGGGCTATATTAGGGAAGGCCATCGCGGGGGCGGGTTTTTATATCCGAACTCACATCCTTATCTGCGGTTACCGTTTCGGTTGCCATCCCCTCTGCTGAAGAATCCGCTGCGGCTAGAAGGGGGTTGGCGCGGTAGCATTAGAAGGGGATTTAGGTTCGCCCTGGGGTTATAAGCATCTTTTTAGTAGCCAGGTTAACTATATGCCATGCAAAGTCTGTTATCCATACGGTGTCTTCGGACGTTATTAAGGAGGCTACTACTACCGCTACCGAATTTAACGGCGTTAAGGTCCATTAGGTCATTCTATAGTACTAGTGCTAAGGTGTTGTTATTAGGTAATATAGGTCAATAGCCACTAGCGGTACTTAGCTTAGCGGTATTCAGCTTTATATAGTGGGCATAGTTCTGTAGGTTATAAGCGAACACATCCATCTGCTTACTCCAGCCTTCATAGTCAGCATCGCCGATCTTGCAGCTAAGGGTAAGGGCTAGGTCTTTCATCTTTAGTAAAATATTCTTCTTAAGTAAGTCCACTTTTTGTTCCTTAGTCTTGTTTGCTTTAATTATTAACTCATTAAGCTCTGCTTTCTAGGACTAGTAGTTACGCTCGCCCTAGCTTAAGGTATCCAACTTATTTTTAGCCGCTTAGGTTATATCAATGGTCTTATAGTGCTTCCTTATATATATAAGCATAGACTCTCAGTCGGAGAAGGTCCATTTACTCAAGTTGTTTGGGTATATGCATAGTATATCAAGGCTATACTTAACATAGTCATAGGCCTTATCTGTCAGCATGTCTAACATATAGAGGATTTTGTCCATTAGAGTCTTAAAGCACTTTGCATCTCTTTAGAAAACGCCTTGGATCTTCGTTTCCCATATCTTAAATTTTTCTTATTTTTTAATTGGTGATCCCTTGCCATCAAACAGGGTTAGATCTTTTGCTTTATACTTTTTTCTATAGGGCTTAGTTAGAAGAGGGGAGCTAGTAGCTATATTCTTCTTAGTAATAGTCTGGGTAAGTATAGTAATCTAAGAGCTTAGACTTTGTATGGTCTTAGTATATGCAAGAGCTTGTTGTTCGTTTTGTTATATATATAGTTCAAGCATCTCAAGGGAGTTAATTCTATACTAAGCTTCTTCAAGTTAAAACTTTATAGTTCGGCCTTTATTATAGACGGCTTAGAGGCCGTTCTTAACGCTAGTCAAAAAGGTTATATATATGGAAAGGTGCTGGAAGGTTCCTGCCATATTAAGGCCCTTAGGGTACTCCGGGCCATTCCTAATTACCTAGGCAATATAGGTGTGGGAGGTATTAAAGAGGCAGGCGAGCGCTTCGCGTAGGTTCGTTAACGGGGTATTATCCATATTATAGTCGCCCATTTCAAGGGATCTAGGTAAGGCAATTAAAATCTATAAGGCTGGCTATAATGCTAAAATTGTCTATAACTGTACTAAGATTGTCTAAGATTATACTAAGATTGTCTAGGATTGTGCTAGGGTTGTCTAGGACTATGGTATGGTGTTATTAGTCACGCCAGGTCGCGATTACACTAGGAAAACGAAGACAGTATACTTAGGAAGAGGGAAAAAACAAAGGTCGCAACAGGGCGCAATTAGAGATACCACAAACTGTCACAGTGCTGTAATGCAAGTAGGCTAAATAACTACATTGTGGTATAAAGAGGAGAAGAAGATGGAAAGGGGGTATTATACATAAATAGTAGGGCCAGCCCACCAAGGCGCTAATGGTGGGCCAGCCAACAGTAGGAAACAGTACGAGACAGTGTACGATAGGTCAGTGCCATGACATATAATTAGGCCTAGGTACGTAACTTTAGACGTATAGAACTTGTATTTCTTAATATCGCATTATAAACCCGCATCTCACAAACGTTTAAGGACTATTTAGACGTGTTTTTAATACTTAAAAAGCAAAGACAAGCAAATTAGGATATTATTAATATACGCAGTAATAAATACATTAAGGAATTTACGGAGCGTATTATTAATATATTACTAAAACGTACTGGGACTATTCTTTATACTAAATAGCATTACTAGGTATTTAAAGAGTCCCCATTATGTATAAAAGGCTATATACTTCTTATCTCCTTCTTGGATACAAATTTAATTAAAGGCAGTAACTATATTAAGCTTTATAAAATATTATGCCTTTACTAGGCGGTCAAGCGTCTCTTAGATTAAGGGGATTGGATATTAGATTTAAATCGTAATTATATTTAGGGCTTGGTAATTAATATAGAATCTTAAACCTCCTCCTAGCTTTTTAATAAATAATATAGGTAAGGCAAATAGAGATTAACTAGGGCGAATAAATCCTTTTTCTAGATGCTCGTTAAGGTATTATTACATTATAAGTAGTTCTTCTTATAATATACCGTATAGCGGACCGAACTTTAGTATTATACTAGGTTTAAGTTCTATATTAAAATCATGTTTATCTAATATAGGGGCAGCTAGTCTACAAATCATTTTTTAAACTTGTTAATTAGATTATGGTACTCCTTAGGTATAAGAGGTTAAGGGTTAATATACTACTTTAGTTCTAGCGCCTTCTTAATGTCTTTTATTGTTATAGCAAAGATTTTATAGTCTCGTTTTCTTACTAATAAAATAAAAGGTGCGGCTTATATATACAAATTTTAAGGGGTTTTAATGTATTATCTTTGCATTCTTTACTACAATCAGCAGTTATAGTTTTATTGTATCAGTTTAAGGTTTATAGTAAGGGCAATTTGTATTATATTAAATTTAAATAGTCTTATACATATTTATAGGGCAGGTGGTATTTTAAATAATAACTTCAGTAGTAGGTTATGCGGAATTTTAGTGTTTCTTTAACCTAGCTAATTAAAGGGTCGTGCCATTTTAGCTATCTATATCTAAGTATTATCTTATATTACTTTAGGGGTATTATAAATAGGGAAACGTATTTAAGGTGTTCGCCTATCCGCATTTTTATAAGAACATAGTGCGTTAATTCGCCATATATTAAGGGTTTGCCATTAAAGCCTTATAGGCCTTAAGGCTTATCAAGTTTCTTTAAATTTAGGCGTTAGGTTTTTGCGTAGTTTATATTAATAAAGCCTATGCTAGTAGCTCCGCTGTCTATAAGGATTTATACCTCCTTCTATTTTTTAAGTATTTAAATTTCGCCAAGTATATTAAGGGAGTTATATTGTGTATCAGCGCTAGAAGAGCCTAGATATTTATACTCTTCCACTTCTTATCCTAAGGCGCGACTTAGCCCTAGAACAATTCGTTTTCCAAGTTAGCTAAGTATAAGATGCTTTATAATAACTAGGTATAATTTATAAAATAAGTATAAGTTAAGGAGTGAGTACGGCTTAAAGAACGAGTATAATTTAAGGAGTGGATGCAATTTAAAGACCAGGAGGAACTATAGCGGACTTTTTTAAAAGGGTAAGTTCGGCAATTTCTTTAGATATGTCCTTTCCTACCACATCTAAAGCATTCTCTATTTGTGGCTTAAGTTCTTCGTTTATCGGTTTCTAAGGGTGCGTAGAATCGAGTGGCGTCGAGGTCCATAGGGTCGTGCGTAGGTTTTAGAGAAGGGTCGCGCTTTGGGGTATATATTGGTTTCGTAAAGTCTTAAACGCAAGGCGTAGTTGGCTTTAGAGAATAAGTTTGTTTGTTATATTAAAGGTCTTTATTAATTTATTAACATATTATAGCAAATTTAGGTAGGTCCTTTAGCAGTTCTCTGCCTACTAACTATACTCTAATTTCATCCAAAATAGCTCATTAAAGAGCAGCAACTTTAGCGGCTTTATTCTAATCTAGCTCGCTAATAAGGCCTAAAAATTCTAAAAAGAAGCTAGTAAAGTCTTAATTCCGTTATTATAGGTTTTTAAGTTTAGTAACAGCGGTATATTTGCGGCTGGCGTTATTGTATGTTTATTCTAATAGAGAGATAAAGATTTTAAAATTAACAAAGGTGCCATTACAGAAGAATGGGTCCATAGTTTATATAGTATCTTTGCTTAATTAAGACATCCTATAGCTAATCTTGCTAGCTTTAGTAGGGTATTAGTTGTAGTTTGTTAAAAGTTTAGGATAGAGCTTAGTTACAAAGGGACGCAGGTTATTTTAATTTCTATTAAATATTAGAGGGTTAGGAAGCTTTTCTAATTTTATGGCAGGTACTAGGTTTGTTATAGGTACGGGTTAAGCTACCATTACTAGTTTAGGGTTCGTATTTAACGGGCTGGGTTCGCATATAGTTATCTTAATTTTGTTTGCAGGTGTTACTGTCAGGGTCTCCATTATAAGTATATTAACGTTACAGAGTTCTTTATAGAGTATTTCCATTAATTGCTAATGCTGGGCTTCTAGTGCAGCCCGCTACTAAGCTAAAGCATCTATAAAGGCTTCTTGCATTGCAGTTAACTGTTCCCTAACTAGGGTTATAATGCTCGTAGTTAACGCGTGGGATTTAAGGTCGTTTGCCATTTTAATAGTAGTTGTTTTTAACACAACGTAATGTAAGGGCGCAAAGAGGCTTTAGGAAAGATTTAAAGGAATAATATAAATTCTATTTAAATCTGAGGGTATATAGCTCTTGCTAGGAACAAGACGTTGCGTAAAGAAGAGAAAGGAATAACAAGAGAATCTTATAATTAAATAGTCAGGGGTCTTAGTGGTCAATGCGTACACACGTACGCATGCGGTCTTTAACGGACTTTGGTACAGACTTCGGTAGAATTCGTTTAATCTGACAGGACTTGGCAGAAGTTAATCAAGCTGGCAGAATTTGGTTAAAGCGTCGGAGTTTATCTGTTAAGTGTTTTACCGAGACATTCCTACTGTAACTGGGCTAGTCCCGTTACAGTCCACTTCTTTAAAAAGGTTTACAGCTGCGGCTATATAGTAATTTGCTCTTTATTAAGCTGATTTAGTGTAATCTAGTTTAGGGATTAATCTTTAATCTTATTAATAATCTAATAGGTACGCTCTTTAGTATTATCTTATATTATTAGTATCTTAAAGAAGTTATCTATTTTATAAACCTAATTGTCTAACTGTTGGGCGTTAGGTCTCTAGCGGAGTTCTAGACTACTAGAGGCCTTAGCTAGTCAGTCTATATCCTTTTTCTATTCACTACGTAGATACCTCTCTAATTCTTCCATACCTCTTTAGGTAGGTACTGGGTATCCCCTAGGAGGCCCTTAGCCTTGGCTAGGTTGTAAAAGATTTTATCTAGCTTAGATTAAGCTCTGCTAGATCTAGACCTGCCCCTAAAGGTTTCTAATATGTTTATTAGTGGCTCCTTCCCGTATAGCTTTTAAGAGCCTTATAGTAGCTTCCCAATATCCTCCTTAAAGAAAATTGGTGTGGGGCTCTTAACTTTCTAACCTTGGGCCTAGGGAAGCTCCGGCTATAGAGGTAGTGTTAGTACTAGTAGCTGATACGGGTTTCCCTACAAGGCTTAAGTCTTAAGTTAGTGGTTAGGTTAGATTGCCTAAAGGGGTAGGCCCGCTTGGCTCGTAAGTAGTCTATACGCCGCTACTATGCCAATTGTAGGCCGGTGGTCTTCTGGGAGGGTTCTGGTTAGGTCCCTAATTAGGCATATTAGTATATTTCTCTGGCATTTCTAGTTTGGGGGAAGATTTTAGGATTATGTCTAGCGCTTAATCTTCTAATTGGCCTAAGTAGGGCCGGAGGGGTTCCGGCTACTTTTTAGTAGTATTGCGACCGTTATAGAGGGTATTTACGTTTTTCTCAGCGTTGCTAATAACCGTAGGTATACGAGAGTCTTTAAGCTCTTAGTGTATCTAGGTATTAGGGCTTATTTAGCCGTCTTGCTTAGAGGTTTATATTATCGCAATCTTTTGTTATTAGAGGGACCTTTCTCCCTTAGCGCGACGGCTGTCTATAAGGTATTTGTAGAGTTTCCATTTAGGTTATTGCAAAATTTTAAGGAAGGATGGTGGATATAAATAAAAAATATAAATAAACAATCTAGTCTTTAAAGCCAACTGCCCTTCTAAATGGAGTAGGAAGGATTTAAATATAAGGGGACTTTATAGACAGGGGGCTATAAGGACACGATTATGGAATAGGATAGATTAGTAAAAGAGACGAATCCTTAAGGAGGTGAGGCCTTAGGGATTGTGGAGACTATATACTACGGGCACGTGCCTCTGGTACGTGACCAGCAACCATCTAAGGGGCGTCCGGAGGTTGTCCTAAGGGCAACCCAAGGTGTCCGCAATAATATCCCTTATAAGAGCCACTTACTAGGTTAATTATTAAGCTAGCTAAGAGCCTCTAGCTCTTATATATTAATAGGAAATAACTTACCAATCTAATATATATCCAGATTTACCTTCTTCTAGTATCTCCTAGCGTTTTTAACGTCTTGCTAGTTAAAATATAGGCCTTTAGCATTATATAGTTGCTACTTAGCTTTAGGTATATTAGGTGCTTTAATCGCGGTGGTAACCTTATGGTATTAATAGTTTTTTAATATCTTAGTAGTAGTAGCTTATATAAGAGCCTCTAGCCGTTTAAACGTATTAATATCCTTTAAGGAATAATTGTGTTTAAAGCACAACTTCTTTATTCTAGTAATAGTAATTAAAGACAGCGCCCTACCTTCCGCTTGCCTAGCTAGATAATTATATACTACCTTACATACCATACCGTATAGATTAGCGACTTAAATTAAGCGTAAATAAATACCCTCTCCTCTGCTTTTTAGCTGCTGCTTACGCTAAAAACAATATTTAAAGATATGGTTAACGGAATACTTATTACGCGTTTTACCCTAATTAGACCACTAATTTGTTATATAAGCCTAGAGCTAGTTAAACTGTTTAACGCTTAAATAAAGGTCCTGCTTAAGGGTAAAGAAAGCACGCCTCTAACTAGCAATATCGTTAGGTATATAAAGGATTGGGTAAGCGCTACTACTACTAGTAGTAGTAGGGGGGGTAGAAGCAGGTACGTAGCTGTAAGGCATTATAAACTCCTCTAAGATTTAATTATAATAGAGGATTTATATAAGGATCAAAAGCTTTAAATTTAATGGCGAGGGCAAGGTATTGTTTTGGTGTTGTTTTGACATCTAACGCGTTATAGGCGCGATGGTACGCACGTACTAAATTACTATAAGGTGGATATATTACAAATACACGCTAAGATTTAGTTCCACAAGCAACGTAACCAACACCCCTGTCAGGACGTTCTGGACGTTTAGGACGTTTAGGAAAATCAAAATCCTATTAGGTGGCCCCTAGGATCTTAGCACCCTAATAAAATGCTAATGCGCCTAATAGTATACCAAGGGGCTCTATTAAGCCGTCTACCTTTATATATAATAATCTATTAAACTAGTAAGTATAAGGGCGCGAAGAGGCTTTGGGGAAGATTTAAAGGAATAATATAAATTCTATCTAGTCTAAGGGTATATAGCTCTTACTAAATATAAGACGTTGCGTAAAGAAGAGAAAGGAATATAGGAAACTTATAACTAAATATTTAGGGTCTTAGCAGCAGACGCATAGGCACAAGCCCATACGGATTTTAACAGGTTTTAACTAAATTCCATTACATTAGTAGAATTTAGTGGAATTTAATTAAGAGTGGAACTTAGTGGAATTCAATTAAGTTAGCGGAATTTGGTAGAATTTAATTAACTTAGTAGAATTTAGCAAAATTTAATTAAAGCGTCAGAACTTATCTATTAAGGATTTTACTAAGACATTCCTACTATAACTAGGCTAGTCCCGTTATAGTACCCCCCCTTTAGCTAAAGGTTTAAAATAATTCAATTTAGTTAAGAATTTATAACTTATTGCCTTATAAGCGTTGTAATGTAGTTTAAGTTCTTTTTAATTTCGAGTTTCCTACTATTGTATTTTGTGTCTTCGTATTAGGTAGCAATTGTTTACCTTTATATTATATCTATCTAGCTAAAGTAGGCCGCAAAGAATGGTTCTTATAGAATTCTTTTACTAAGAAAGGCGCGTTAGCCTTAATCTAGTTATAGGTTTCCTAGGTTTGTGTTTTATATCCTTCCTACTTAATAAGAAGTTTAAATTGTTTAAATCATGTTTTCTATTATATATTATTAATTAAGTTAATAAAGTAAGAACTATTACTATTGTTAATAATTACGGAAGGTAGCAGCGGCACTTTACAAGTTATAGAATTATCTTTTAAAGGTTGTAATAAGCTTATATAAAACATTAGGTGTATTTTTATCTTAGTTGGCAGTTTAAGCTTATAGGCGGATCTAATATATCCCTTTTATAAGTTCTCCTAGATAAACCCCTTAAGTGCCACTAACTCGGTTTTAGTAAGCTTATAGATTAGAAAGAACCTTAGACTTGTTTTTGGTTCCAACTCTATCTTATAGTCCTATGCTGCATGCTCTAACAGCTTTTCACTTTCTAGTGACTATAACTTTTTACCATACTTATGGTATCTCTTTGGTACATAACTTAAGCCTTGCTTAGTCTCTTTATACGTCGCTCCGACTTAGTACTATATTAACTTGGTTTACTGTCATGTTTTATGTTATTAAGTATCTCTAATATCGACCTAACCTGTAACCTAATTAATCTTTGGATTGTACTCCTATAACTAAGGTATTCCTAGTATTGCCTTGTCTTTTCCTAATGGTAAGATATTAAAAGACATCCTAACTGGTCTTCCTTTAATAGTTAGCTAAATAGGTCCTATTTTAAAATTAATAATACCTTTTTTATAGGCTATCTAATATCCTAAAATTATTATAAGTAGATATAGGTATTTCTTTTATCTATATAGTAACCCTATCCTTTCCACTGCTACTAGTAATATGTGGTTCCTTATTGCTCCACTATCTATTAATGCTTCGAACTGCTGATCTTGCCATTTAACTTATAAATTTAGGTGTTATCCTTAAATTCCTTTAAGGGTCTAAGGCTTTACTACTAGTTCCCTCTAGTCCTATAGGCCTCCCCTTTTTCTGACTGCTGGCTGCTAGATTCTACTGGTACTTAGTCCACTTTTAGCCAATACTTAGTTCGCTTCTTTTCCTCTATGTACTATAGACAAGTGTTCTCTAGGTAGTCCCACCACTATTATCCATTTAGGTATTCTTCCGTAAGGAATTTTCCTAGTTAAAGTGTTAGGTCCCCTTAACTCTATACTTCTATAGGGTGCTATCTATATATATACTTAGCGTCTCTAAACCGTTTCTCTTCTAGTGCCTAATATATCCTTACTAAGTATTTTTAGTTCTTATCCTTTGGTGCTCTATATATGTTGCATATATTATCCATATAAGCTATCCATGATAATGTATAATGCGCTAGGTAACTTAGGTTAACTCTTAGCTTGTCTTTATCCTTAAGTTTAAACCTATACCTAGTTAACTTAACTACTAGTATTTCCGCTATGGGTATTAAGACTTGTTGCTTATTTCTTTAGTCCCTAGATCCTTCTTCTAGGTTTCTTAATATTATAATTAATGCTCCTTTAATGCAACTTATGTGTTTTTTTGTAATAGGTTGATTTTGGACAACTTTTTTTATCTAGCTATATATAAAAGTCTTCCTATTTGTTATTGTGTTGTTGCCTATACCACTTTCTATATAACTGGTTTAGTGTATATGGTCTGTCTATAAGAAAGTACCTTATTATTGCTACATTATAACATCCTTTAGTGTGTCTTTCCTTAAACCTAACTGGAATATCTAGATCCTCTTCTTGTTCTAGTTTATCTAACCATTTTACTCTAGGCGTCCCTGTACTAGGCCTATTAGTAATTCTTTATATAGGTGCTTTATCCCTTATACAACCTGGCTTAGCTAACCTTTAGTCTAGCTTTCGCTCTTACTATACAATAATTTGTTGCCTAAACTTATCTATAGTTTCTTGTTTTCTGCGTCTTATAGTTAGATTCTTAAAGTCGTCCTACTTCTTAATCTCTGTATTAACTCTTTGATTTTTAGGCCGAATACTATATTTACCTAGAATTACTATAGTCCTTATTTGTTTCTTAAAATCTTGGCTTCTTACTAACGTTCTTACTTGTTCCCCAAACTTATAGTTCTTAAACTTGCGTCCTATACTTATTCGTTTATTACTGAACTAAGTTGCTGCTATTTCCTATCGGTTTTTGTCCGTTATAGGCTCTTAAGCTGTTCTTGTTGTATCCTATAAGTCTAGAGCTTTCCTTATCTCTTCTTAAGAATCTTAGACCTATGGCCTTTTACCTTTATTAAGTAGTGAGCTGGCACTAGCAGTTATTTGCTTACCTAATCCTTTACTAATGTTACTCCTTCTGTTTTATAAAGTGATAGATGCTGTATCTAACGGTGTTATAATACCCGTTACTAATTCGCGTTCTGTTATAGTTTTAGTCTCTACTTCTATTACGTTACTAAGGTTTAAGTGCTCCTAATTAGCCTCGCTTTCTTCCTTATTACTATTAATTAATAAGTATTCTAACTCTATTGTCATTATTGCTAATCTTTATCTATATGTTGCTTTAATATCTTAATCCAGCTTATAGAGTTAATCTTGTTCTTTATCTAACTCTCTAGTTCCTTTAAGCCCTCTTAACTCTAGCTCCTATGGCTAATAGCTTGCGCCGTACTTAGCGTCCTCATAAATTTGGTATACGTTGTTGCAATAAAACGTAAAGTGTTTAATTGAACACTCCTTGGTCCTACGCAACATCCCTATATCTGTGTTATTGTACTTTAATAACCTAGTACCCTTTACTATGTGGTTGTTTTAACCACCTCTATAGTCTCTAGCAAAATAACCCTATTTTCCGTAATTTATGTAAGCTCCTTCTTTAAACCATCTTTTTTGTTATGGAGTCCGCCTAAATATCTTCTACTACTAAGATCCCTAGTTTGGCCTCTACTCCTTGGTCCTATAATTACTTAATTCTTAACCTCTAGGTTTTTATAGTCTCTTTATCCATCTCTTAGATTCTTTGGTATTGCTTAGGTCTATTAGCTCTGCGCCATTCTATAATTTTTAGCTTTATATCTGCCGTTATATACTCTGCGCCTTATATAACTATAGAACTCTGTCTTGCCCTTTCTTAGCTTGTTCCCTTTAATAGATTCTATTATTAATCTTTATTAATTAATCTATTAAGTCTTTTAGACTTTCCATATCTTCTATTAGAATAATTGCGTCCTAGACTTTAGCCTTAAGCCCCTGTTTATACTGTGCTATAAGCGCCTTATTATTCCACTTAACCTGCGTTGCGAGTATCTGGAATTGTGTTATATACTTAATTGTTAAAGAACGTTATACTAAGTTTTAAAGCTTCTATTCCGCTATAGTTGATGCTTCCGGGTCTCTAAATATCTGTGTTAGTCTCTCTATAAACCCGTTCTAACTAGTAAACATAAATTGTACGTTTTAGTTAGTAGTTATTATACCGCTAACTTATATCTCTATAAGGTAAGGTTTAAACCATTCTAGTACTCTTCCTATTAAGAACAATTCTATGTATGCCACTTAATCTATAGGTATTGCCAACTTTGCTCCCTCCTATATTACCTTAAAGTGCATTTGCGTAAGGAATCCCTTAAGTTTTAACCTTTCTCCTAAAAATCGCTTAATTAACGGTAACTTAACCTTTACTACTCTAATTCTATTAATGTGTTCCTTAAGTATCCTATTATTATCTAATAAGCGATTAACCATTTCCTATAACTAACCTCTTATAACTACTTATAAGTCTGTATCTGCCATACTGGTATCTTCTAATTCTGAGGTAGTTGCTGCCGTTGATAGTATTATAACTGGTGCTTTAGGTAGCATGTTGTTTAACTTTATTAATACCGTAACTAGGTAGTAAATGTATAACGGAACCTTATAGTAGTTACTACGGTGGGTCCTATTAATAGGCTAGGTGTATAGGTAAATAAGAAGTCAATAATATAATAATAACTAGTGGAGTGGTTGCCTAATAGATTAACTCTAATTGTATTCTAAGATTTACTACAAAGAGAGAACTATCTGGGTAGGGACTATGGTTCTTTAAATATACAACTGTATGCCTAAGAAATCCCTTCGCTCTATAAGGTACGTATACTCTATCTACTCTATTATAGATCACACAGATCACATAGATCACACAGATTATACCACGTGACCTTAGCTACCATTCCTTGTTATATAGTTCCACTGGATCCATCTTAGACCGTGCCTGTATCAACCAACTAGCTTCCGCCGACTCCTCTCCAAGTAGTCGTAATATTGTACTTAAGCTGTCCGTAACACTATTAAGTTCTATATCTAAAAATATAGGACGTAGTTTTTTAAAATATTTAGGAGGTAGTAAAATCCATAATTAATTTATAATCCGTTTATCTAAAGCGTTTATAGGTAAGTCTTATAATTATTATATTAATACGTTAGGCTTTTAATTAAGTTTACTTGGTTAATATATAATCTTAAAGTTAAATTATAAGAGGTATTTGGCCTAATAAATTTGGCGCTATATTAATTATTTTATAGTTATAAAGTATTACAGGTTCTTATAGTCCGTTAATACGCGTATTAGAAATAACAATCCTTCTAGCTTAAAATGCTATTGTTTAAAGTATCTAATAATTATAAGTATTCCTTATTATATATCTTATAGTTTAATTTAGCAGGGGTAAGTTTTTAGGAGAAAAAGGCTACTGGATATAGTTTGCCATTCTTATTATATTGCGATAATACTCCCCCTAGTATATAATTAGACAAGTTAGTTTTGATAGTATATTAAAGGTTAGGGTTAAAGTAAGTAAGAATTAGAATAGTTATAAAACGATATTTTAAATTATTAAAAGCTTATTCGCATCTAGCAGTTTATTTAAATTTTATATTCTTTCTTATTAGGTTTACTAATAGCTAGATAATTTCTAAGAAGTAGTTAATAAATTAATAATAGAAATTTACGAATTCTAAAAATCCTTAAATATTTTATATATTGCTAGGGCTTTTCTAGTTTATAATTGCAGCAACTTTCTTAGGGTCTATTTTAATTCCATTATAGGATATAATTAAGCCTAAATATATATTATTATTCATTGCTTAACGTCCGATTCGGATCCCTGTTGGGCCCACGCGGACTACTCCTTATATATATGTGGGGAGAAAACTCTATTTGAGAAAACCCCGTGATCTGTCTCCTCGCCTTTTGGGGCTCGCTTGCGAGTCAAGCCTAAATATATAACCTTAGACGCGTAGAATTTATATTTCTTAATATTATATTATAAGCCCGCGTCTTATAAGCATTTAAAGACTATTTTAATGTATTTTTAGTGTTTAGAAAGTAAGGACAAGTAAATTAAAATATTATTAATATACGCGGTAATAAATATATTAAGGAATTTATAAAGCGTATTATTAATATATTACTAAAATATACTAAGACTATTCTTTATGCTAAATAGTATTACTAGGTATTTAAAGAGTCCCTATTATATACAAAAAGCTATATACTTCTTATCTCCTTTATATATATAAATTTTATTAAAGGCGGCAACTATATTAAGCTTTATAA
>Ga0307507_10001765_pt1 | contig 47534 bp, 14 predicted proteins | sample 7_EM_MG_FD_207223 | JGI IMG/M metagenome (GOLD analysis project Ga0307507, IMG submission 207223) | Populus trichocarpa ectomycorrhiza microbial communities from riparian zone in the Pacific Northwest, United States - 7_EM | ecosystem: Host-associated > Plants > Roots > Unclassified | place...
TTTTTCGCAAAACTCTTTTATTAAAGGGCTATATATAAAAGAGCCTAATAGAATAAGGATAGAGTATTAATATAACTTAGATATAACGTACTTAAAGTAAGCCCTAGCCCCAACTATCGCTAGATTTGTTGTTAAAGTTCTTTAATAAGCTATATTAAAACCTTTAACAAAGGCGCTAGAGGATGCGTATATTTGCTATAAGAAGTTAAAACAATATATAGGCAATCCTTAATATTATCTGGCTATATATAGTTGAACTCCACGTTATAAGGGGCTAGTACCCATTTTCCAGGTCCTTAGGCGTGGTTATAGCCTAGATATATTAAGGTTATATTATAGTTATATGCGTATTATAATAACTTACCGTAATTATCTAATCTTTTCTTCCTATACTCTACTGCTATATAGGTTTCTAGAGTGCCCTAATAACCTTAATCAAGTAAATCTCTTAAATATTTTAATAAGTATCTTAAAACTAAAGAAAGAGACTTTTAGTAGTGTTTTTTATAGTTTTATATTCAACTCCCCTTGGTACAGTATATGCTTACCATAGGTCTATCTGTAAGTAACTAGTTATAACTTAGTTATAGTTATAATATATTTAGGATATATTAGACACTAACCGTGTACTTTATAATATAAAGATATAGCTTACAACTAGTACTTTGCTCTATGCAGGCAATTTAGTGCTAAAATATATGATAAATACTATTATAAAGTCTATATACGTTAATAAGAATAGATAATATAAATAAGTATCTTATATATTTATATCTCTTCGTTTAAAATTATCTTAATTTAATTCTATTAAATCGCCAAAGAAATATATAAGAGTACATAATATCTATATTATAACTTAGATATAGTAATATAATATTATAGATATATTATACCTTTTCTTATAATTTATATATTCTTTCCCAGTCTTCCTCTGTAACTTGCTTGTGGTAAACGTTTTATAGCTAAGGGTCTAAGTATTTATAGTTGTTCGTACTAACTTAATAGCACGAGTGAGTCGTATCCACGGGCACGAAATACATGTAGTATTGTATGCTTGTTTGGATGGTAACTGTCGATTGTATAAAGCAGACTACGTGGTCTATATACTAATGCGTCCTCCCCCTAATTAGTTAGTGCTTCATAAGTACACCAGACGCGTAAGCAAGTGGTTGGTGCACTGAACGCGTAAACGCGTACCTGGCGTACCGAGCGCGTAGGCACGCGGTTAGTACGATAGGTGCTGTAATTATACACTAGCGGTACTTAAAAAATGAAACCACTTGTATACAGCCTCCGTAATTGCTTTAATAGAACTATAAAACACAAAAGAAAATATATAGGAAATCTCCCCTAAGGTGCCGTCTAGGCTGTCTTCCAAACGGTGCCCTAAGCTGGCCGTAAGTTCTGCTTATGGTCCGTAGAATGAACCGTACGGCCTTTTAACGGGCAGTAGACGAGCTATAAGTCGGATTATAAGGGCCGCTAAGGCGCTAGTGCTAAGCGAGCTAATGGCGATTTTCCATCCCGGGGATGGAAAATTGTGATTGGTTAATTTGACTACCCTGTAAAATTTAGTAGGTTATATAAGTCCACCAAGTTCTACCGTAGCTTTCCACCATTTTCCACCTGTATTGTATAATGAGCCGTACGGCCTTCCAACGGGCCGTAGATGTACTATAGGTGCTCCATTAGTCCCATTCTACCCATTCTATGACTTCTAGGTTAAGCCTATTTGTGTTAATTAGGGTTTTAAGAGCTTAACACAGCTTTGCCTTAGTTATAGCGTCTACTGGGTTGTCTCCGCTGCTAATCTATTTAACCTCTGTAATCTCGCGCCGTTCGTAGGCCTAACGTAAGTACATAAGGTCGACTATAAGCCTCTTCTCTTGTGTTGTACCTAGTTTGACTAGGCAGTTGTAGAGGGACTTTGAATTGGTATATAGAACCAGGGGTAACTACTCCAGTTATAGAATTTTCTAGATCGTTAATTTAATTGCGGCTGCTATATTAAAGCTATGAGCTAGTGTATATAGCTCAGAAGCTAGTATACTGCGGGTTACTTGTTTACACTTAATTAAAGACTAGTACAGTATATTTGCGTCCTAATTATGGTCTGTAAGTACAATTATAAAGCTGATTTGTGATAATAGGTCTTTGTTATTAGCAAAGGAGGCATCCGTAAATGCTATTACACTAAGGGAATTTAGGTCTAGTGGTACAAAAATAAGTCCTCTTATTACGTTGTTAATTTGCTATTAAATGCGCTTATTAAGCTACTTAATATTTTTTTCTTACGGATCTACTGCCTAGGCCGCAAAGGACAAGTTGTAGGCAGATTTGGGTTGGCAGACTATAGCGATATAGGCACCTCTTATACGCTGTGCAGCGTATTGGTCCTTCATATTTACGGTCTTATAGGTCTCTCTACGGGAACTGGTAAGATCCGTAGGCTTTGCTATAACAGGCTTTAGGTTTTAAGCTTGGCGTTCCTAAGTTAGCTAGATTGAGTTGCCCTTTTATATAATTAAGCCTCTATTAAACTTAATTGGAGTCCGCTTAGTTAACTACTCTTATGGCTTTGCTAGGAACTTGGCTTCTTGCAGTTTAGTCTCTTCCACGTCTATAAAAGTTTGGTCCGCTAGAAAGAGGGTATTATCTATTTAGAGTCTAATAATGCCAAGGCTGTTTAATAGGGTATATAGGAGGCAAGGGTTATAGGTCGACTGCTCTATCTTAAGTTTACTAATATGGTGCTAGTGGTATGTCTTAAACCAGTGGTTTCTAGCTTCTAGCACTCTATAAAGTGGTTTTATAACCCGTAAAATTGTTCCTGGTTGCAGATTAAGCTCGAGCGGTAGCCGTATAAAGATGTCCCTACTTAGGTAGGTATTAGACTGTATATAGGCTTGCAAGATATCCCATAGGTAAAGAGCTATGGGTTTACTTTGCTATAGTCTAGGCGTAAGTGCAAGTATAATCCGTTAGCTGACTTATTAAATTGTAGGCGATTGCGTAAGGACTAAGCCCTTCCCCTGGTTGTTATAGGCTTGTATAACAAGCCTTAATTTTTTAAAAGCTTTGTTAGTACCCGGGTGCTTAATTTTATTAATAAAGCGTAAGTTGAATATACGGACGCCTTACGGAACGTCTTTCTCCGTTATAACCGCAAAGACGCCCTTTTTAAGTAGTCCATTAATCTCTTTACGTTGTGAGTCCGTAAAGGGGGTTTTTTATACTAGAACTAATATATCCGCAGGCAGAGATTGCCTTGCGGATATTCCTGTAGAGGTTAGGTAAGTCTCCATTATAGTGTTCTTAGTTACGGGGTGCTTTTGGGGGCGTCCTTAACCGCGCTTTATGGTAGGTATAGCGGGTTTAGTGGGTTTCTGGAGGACTTCTAGGGTAGATAAGGGTGCTTCTAGCTCGTCTAATTTGGCGGTTGCTTCTGGTTTATCTGGTTTAGTAGTTGCTTCTAGTTTATCTAGCTTGACGTCATGGGTGTCTTCGGGCCGAAAGTAGGGTTTTACAGACGTGCTCTTAAAGTTGGTTGGGCCGCTAGGAAGTTATACACAGTATGTCTCATTTTCTACAGCTAGTAAACAGTAGGGTCTGGTCCACTTACCGCTTTTACGCCATACAAGGACTTTAGAGTTAAGCAGGAGGTTGTGTACTGGGGTCGTATTAGGTCCGTTGCGGTGGTGTAGGGCGTTATTGACAGCTTGTTTAGCCCGTAGCTTAACTATCTCGGCCATTGCCTTCTATATTGCAGCTGCTCGTTCTGTAATGGATGGGGTAGGAGGATCTAGGTTACTTATCCTTAGGTAAACTCCATAGACTAAGAGGGTAGGTACTAGTCTATTTAGGCCAGCAGTATTGTTAATGGCTTTTACGGCCATCTGTAGAGCTAGTTCCTTTTGGATGTCCTTATACTTGTCTATAATAATCTGGTAAACTCTCTATAGGGCTGGGTGAGCTTATTTAACAAGCCTAACGGACTAATGCGCCTTAACTGGAACGGCTTTTGTTAAAATAGCTATGGCTATAGCATACTATTGGAATTCCTTGCTGATAAAGTTCCTACTGGTGTTGTGGGTAATATACTTAGGGGGTCTAACGTATGTATTAATCTAGCAGGTCCATAAAATGTCCCAAGTGTGTTTTATGGATATATTTTGCAACTAACGGGTGGCTTAATAGCGGGTTGCCTCGTCAATTATATATAATACTAGGCTGCCGTTAATGTATATAATGTCTACGTATACTGAATGGTTGAAGTTAAGATCCTTATAAAGGGTGAACTTGAATCGGCCTGGGGAACGTCCGTATTTCTAGTAGTAGGAGCAGTATTTAGTTAGGTGGTTAATTGCCTTCCTATTAACGTTGTTATGTCTAGAACGTTTAAGGACTCTATGCAGCTTTTCGGCTAATGGGTGGCTAAAATAACAATACAAATGGTGGATCTCCGTACTGGTAAGGTAGCATGGGTTATAGTTAAAAGATTCCTAAATGTAGGTCCGTAAAGTCTCTCCCTATATAAGGAACGGGTGTCCAAATTGTTATATAATTGGTAAGGTGTTATACTTACTTCCTAGGGTAGTTGCGGGGCCAATTAGGGTGTCTGTAATATTGTTATAGTAAACCTATAACCTGTCCATGTCTGTAAGATAGAGTAGGAAGGGGGTGTCCGCTTTTACCATATGGAAGTTAACTAGGCCAATTAGAGTCTTGACTTTAATTAATCCAATTAATATAGTTAAGCCGATGCCGAATTGGACGTTTACGGCCCTAGTTTGCGTAATATCAATGTCCGTATTGTCATTTGTGGTGGTCCTATATGTAAGGTATTGTCCGTAGCCTATGGTAGACTTCTTAGAGGCACCTGTGTCGATCATAACACCGTAGAATTCCTTGGGGGTATAGCGCTCTATGGTGATATATGCAAATGGGTCCTGCTCGTAATCTATAACGTCTGTAACGGGGGTGCTTGCGGAATGGTTTTTGGGCGCAACTGAGTGTATAAAGGAATGGTCGGCTAATACGGTCGTAATATTAAAGGCTTAGCTGTCCATAAAAGGTCTGAAAGTGGTTAGGAACGTCTTTATAGTCTCCTGTTCCTGGGCCTTTAAGTTAAAGTTAATTATTAGGGCTTCTATTAACTTATTAGGAGGCTCCTCTGCTTCCTCTCCTTTATATTCTAAGATAAACTGGTTAATTTGGTTATTAAGTCTCTTCCTAGACTTGTTATGTTCTTTCTAGGTATGCCTTGTAGACCAATATTCTTCCTTACCGTACATAAAGCACTTCTAGCTGGTTCGTCTGCGGGGGTATGTTTTTGTACGGGGGTTGCTATGGGGGTTGCGGGTAGAGCTTGGTCGGTATGGGTGCTGCTAGCGGTAGCGGTGGTCTGTAAAGTAGACGTCTGAGTCTATTTGCGGATATTAAATATCTGTAGTAAAGGCTTAAGTGCTGCTTGGTGGGTTTAAGACTTCGTATATTATAATAGAGGAGCGTAGGTTATTAATAAGGCCAGCTAAGGTATCTGCAGGCTTATAATAGGCGTACTTGTAGGGCTCTACTTCCTGGCAGGCCGTAATAAGTTTGTTGTGCAGGAAGTCGTCTGTTTGAAGCTTGGCGTTAAGGCCGTGCTGTAGGTACCGGAGGTCTTTAATAAGAATTTGTAGGCACTCTATAGTTGATTTTTCAGTGTTCTTATTGATTACGGTCCGTAGCTTGGTTGCATTCTATTAGGTAAGGATATTACGCTTATATTCTAGTCCTTTAAAGTAGTTGTGGGTAGCTTTACATAGCTTATTAAAGGGAACACCAAGGGGGTTGCTCTTAAGGTTGGTGTAGTAGTAGTCAAGTGCTAGGCCGCGCAGCATGGTAGAGTAGGCTTGGCTAAACTCCTATTTAGGAATATTAGCCTTTTAACAGAGGTCCGTAAAGATGGTTAGTTTGAAGTCAAAGTTGTCGTTTTTACCGCTGTACTTAGATTTGTTGGTGTAGAGCTTGGCTAGGTTGGCCAGTTTCTTGCTATAGGTCTTTGCTTGGGTGGGTTGTGGATCTGTAACTTACGGATCTGTGGCTTGTGGATATGTAGTTTGCGGATATATAGCTTGCGGATATATGGCTTACGGATCTATAACTTAAACAGGTTGCGGATCTATAACTTGGGTAAGTTGCGGATCTATGACTTAGGCAACGGCGGAAGGGTTTTGGCCCGTATTTTGGTTTGTAGGGGTGTTGCAGTCCGTAATTTGGGTTACGGGGGTATTGCGGTCCGTAGCATAGTCCGTAACTTGAGAGTAGGGTGTATTTTGGCTAGTAAGATTAATTCTAATGCCACTTGGGTTTGTGGAACGAATTTGGTTAAATAGGTCAGCTATAAGGCCAGAGATTCTGTTAAGTTTGAAGGAGGCAAAGAGGTTACTGGTTCTAATATAATCTAAGATCTACTCTTTAGTCCATTCCGTTTGGTCCTCCTTATATAGTGTGTTGTATAGAGACCGTGTAACAGTAACTTGTTTGTCTTTTTCAACCCATACACCTTGGTGACGCAAAAGGTTTCGTAGGTTACGGATAGGTATAATGCTGTAAGCCTTAAAAGTAGCTTCCGTAAAGTCTGCAAAGTCTTCCTTGTATTGCTCCTATAGGTCGTTATTTATAAGCTTATAATGTCCGTATTCAAGGACTTTGAACTTAATATAGTTATTGACGTTGTTTATAGACGTAAGGTTAACTCCCTGACTCCACTTCTCTTGGCCTTTGTTGATTTGCTTGCTTATATCTGCCATGCTGTGTAGTGTAGTGCGTAGCGGGTGGGGAGGGTCTTGTAGTGGTCTGTAAAGGCGGTTGATGTCTGTAACGGTTTGCAGAAGGGTAGGGGGTTTCTATAAGGGGTCTAAAAAGAGGTCAGGGGTATTAAGGGAGGGTGTAGTAGGAATAGGGGTTTAAGGTTTAAAGAGGTTAAGGGTAGGGGGTTCTATACAGGTCTGTATTTGCGTCTATAAACTTCCGGTAAACCGTACTAAGACTTAAATAAGTATACAGAGTTGGTGATAGTCTGTAATCCTTTACCTTCTAACCTTCCAGCAGGTCGTACTGGGATTGAATGGGTGGTTGCTGTTAAGTATCGCTTGGGGGGAGGTGTTAAGTAATTGCTGATCTATACGCGCTTACTGATCAGTGTTCGTACTAACTTAATAGCACGAGTAAGTCGTATCCACGGGCACGAAATACATATAGTATCGTATGCTTGTTTGGATGGTGACTGTTGATTGTATAAAGTAGACTACGTGGTCTATATACTGATGCGTCCTCCCCCTGATTAGTCAGTGCTTTATAAGTGCACCAGACGTGTAAGCGAGTGGTTGGTGCACCGAACGCGTAAACGCGTACCTGGCGTACCGAGCGCGTAGGCACGCGGTTGGTACGATAGGTGCTGTAATTATACAATAGTAAAACACGCCTATATAGGGTATCTGTCTCCTAAAGCACTTTTAAAGACTAAGAAGAGGGCATATTATACTCATCTTATTCCTTAATATGCACGAGTATTGTATCTATCTGTATTAGAACCTAGTTATATATAAGATCTATCTAAAATATAGTCTTTTATATTTTCATATATCTTAGTAATATTTTTATTGTTTAGCTATAGGCTAGATAAATCTATTATATATCTAATCCCGTGTTTAGAGGATATAGAATATTCCAATATCTCTTAACTAAATATAAGTCTTTCTACCGCAAGCAATCCAGTTTATATAATTAATATTAAGCCTGGCTATATTATAGAAATAATTAGTTTATATATTATATATAGCCCATATTATAGAATTCTACTTACTACTAGCGTTAAAGAAGAGGCATTAGCAGATCGTTATAGCGTGAACATTTAGGATTATATATCTTCGTAATACTCCTAATATAAGCTAGATATATCCTAATTACCATCTTTAATGTTTATATATATGCGTTCCTCCTGCACCTATTGCCCTTTATAGAAAAAGTCCTTCTATAATTATTCTAAGTCTTTAATTAAAAACCAAGTTGCTTCTATTAGTAGTAGTATAGAAGAACTACCTAAAATAGGTAAGTGCGTAAGGGTGCCTAGATTATATCTTAGATATATTATTGATCTATCCTAGATATATCTCTGCGCACTTTAAGGTGGCTGTATATTATTGGCCATTTCCAATACTAAGATCGCACGATCTTAGATATACCAAAAATATAGTATAGTTACAATATTATACAATCAAGTATAGCTTTAATGGCGATAATTTTAAAGAATTTTGTATTAAAAGCTTATAAAGTATGCACGCACGGTGCTAAAGTTCATCTAGTGTAAGATTTTGCGACGTGGCGTATTTCAACACTCCCGGAGCTTTCGGCAACACTGGCCGAGCTGTATGCTCATAATCCAATCATAAGTTGCTTACATAGCAGATTAATCAGCTTATATTATTAACGTGTTTGACCACTCCCCGGGCCACACCAGTCCCCGGGCCACCCCACCAGAATCGCGACACGTCTATGCCTTAACATAGCAATGGCATTAACGCAGTGCTTTTGATTACCTTAAAAACAGGGTAGACTTCTTCTTGCATCTCAATCGCTTCAAAAAAACCAAGTTCCAAGCCAGCGTAAAGCTGCAGCACTATACGATACTCTAAGAACAACGCTTCAACGCCGCCTCCACCACGTCCCTATAATCTAAGAGTTTAATGTACAGAAACGCAAGCTATAGCCATCTAAGGAGCAGGCGCTTATTTAGTGGATCCTAGACCTTAATTAATAAGGATTTCCCCCCCATATTATTGATGTACGGCGTATATGTCACGGGACTCACTCGTTCTCACGTCTCTGCGCGTCTTTGACGTTCCTGACCCGTGCTCACGTTCGTCCCGAGACACCTACGCACGTTCCCCTACAACCCCTATTTATACCTTGTACCTGGCACACAAAGACTCTTCTTCTTCGTCCAATGTCTTTGTATCAAACACGCATAGTTACGTGTACGTAGCCTTCTCAATTACTACCTCGTTTAGTACATTGTATCCCGGTTCGTGCCTACTCCGTGACAGTATAGTAGACACTTTACTTATAGCGCGTGGCCAAAATCCTCCCCCCTAGCTAGTTGGCTAGAACTAGGTATACTGCTTTATAAACACTTAGCCAGAGCTATAGATAAAATGGAATTAAAAATTCTACTTACAGCGCGCGAAATGTGAGGATCTAGTTATAATTAACGCGTAGTTTAAGCGCGTAGAAGAGACGTAACTGGCGTATAGTATCCTTAACAAAGATACCTACAATTTTAATAAGACAGGATTTATAATAGGTGTTGCGGTAATATTAAAAGTCGTTATAAGCTTAGATATAGTTAGTTAAGCAGTCCTTATTTAGCCAGGCAATTACAAATAGGTTATAGTAATTAAGGGAGTAAATACTGCAGGCTGGGCAATTCCGCCCTTTATTATCCTAGTAGGTAAGGTCTACTAGTTAGGCTAGTATTAAGCTCTACTTACTAACTAGGTAGTCGCTCTAAGCGATAATAGCTAGACTAATAATAAGCTAGGATATAAGTGGATTTAGCACTTTAATAAATATATAAAGTCTTATATAAAGGGAGCCTACCACCTACTTATCCTTAATAGCTATAACAGCCATATAATGCCTAAATTTAATTAGTACTATATAAAATATAAAATTATTACACTCTGTATGCCTGCGTATATATTATACCTTCTTTAGCTACTTAATATAGGCTGCTTCTTCCCTCTAAAGCGTATATATATATATAAGGTTTAAGAGCTTGCCTACTAAGGAATCCACTATATTAATAAAGAAGACTTCCTTATAACATATACAAAGGTGCGACTATCTATATTTTTAGATTAAAATATTAAGAGTGGATTTCTAGCTATAGGGCTTATACCTTATAATCCTTAGCATATCCTATTATTGCTTATAGTTATAAAGACACCCTCTCCGCCAGGCATAGCTAGTGGAGTAGTACCTCTATAGATATTAGAAACGCCGCATACTATAGCTTAGCTAGAGTAGTAGGCTAGGCTTATACAAGACCTCCTTTAGCGCTAGTCCTAAAGCCTAACTACTTAAGTAGTTAATTAGATTATTAAGGGGTGCTAGATAGCAATATATTTAGCTACTATGCTTATAAAGGAGAATTTAGAGCTTTATGCAGCTAATTAATACCAAAAATAAAAGGAGCAGTACTACTAAAGGTATATTATATAGGAAGGCGCTCTATAGGCCTAGGAGGCTTAAGCTTTAATTAAGGGGTTAGAAAATAGGGAGCAGGAGGCTAATAAGAATTAGGCTGCTCTAGTACGACAGCAAGCACTACTAATATGTAGCAACTACTATATTTAGGGCTATAATAGGACTTAATACCCTATTATATAGAGCAATTATAAGGCAAATTTTAAATTAAATTAATTTTGGTGTGGTTAAGCAATTATACAAAAACGTGTCGCGATTCTAGTAGGGTGGCTTAAGGACTGGTGTGGCCCGGGGAGTGGTTAAATACATTAACGTAGTCGGTAAGCCTATAGGCCATGCAAGTCTGTGGGCCACATTAAAACCCTACTAAAAATTACCTTAATATCTTAATAACCACTTAATAATAAATTCTAACGATTTAGATTTAGACTTTTATATATACTCTATAGCTTCTATTAAAGTTGTATAATAAATAGTTTAGTAGTTTTCAAGATATAGTAATATAGCCTCATTTCGGCCCCTAAATTTTAATATCTTAAAAACTACTAAACTATTTACTATATAACTTTAATAGAGGCTATAGAGTATATATAAAAGTCTAAGTCTAAATTATTAGAATTTATTATTAAGTGGTTGTTAAGATATTAAGGTATAAAATTTTTAATTTTTAGTAGGGTTTTAATGTTATAATAAAGCCTTATAGGAAATACTATAGTAGACTTATCATTGGGCTAGGTATATAGGTAAACAAGAAGTTAATAATATAATAATAACTAGTAGAGTGGTTGCCTAATAGATTAACTCTAATTATATTCTAAGATTTACTATAAAGAGAAGAACTATCTAGGTAAGGACTATAGTCCTTTAAATACATAATACTGCGCCTAAGAAATGTACTAAATACGTTAGTACGTTAGTACATTAGTACGCCCCTTACGTCCCTATATTCCTATATTCTTATATACTAAACTAGTAATATAACCCATTATATAACTTAGTTACCCCTTATTTTATAATTTAACTTATTTTAATACCTTCTGCGCTAATACTATTAGCTTATTTATATCTTCTCTAAGTAGTCGTACTACTGCCAATATAAGGTCCGTAATACCATCCCCCTCCTCTTTATCTTTGTCCTTAAAGATATCTTATATCTCTAAGTTGTTTACTAGAGGTATATTATTTCTATTTTTAATTTAGTGACCTTTATTATTCCTAATACTTTTTATTAAATCTTTATTATCTAATTGTTATAACCGGCTAGTAACTACTATACTATTACTTAGTAAGGTTATACCGTTGTGTTCTTATTGTATGGAGAAGAAGTTAGTATATATTATAATTGGCTTTATCCGGTTACTAACCTTCCTCTTATGCTAAGTATACGAAATTGAATATATAATCGTTCTATAATATTTGATCCGTCTCTAATACTAAATATACGCGTCTTATTACTCTTTATAGGCGTCTAGTGCCTTATTTAATTTGTCTTAAGGTCTTGGATTTAATCTACTACTAAGAAGTTAAAAGACTAACTCTTAGCTGCCTGTAATAAATAAGATCGCGCTTTAGCTAAGTTTTAATGTTTATATGCTAAAGAGTTACAAATACTTAATGCTTAACTAGCTACTTATACTTAGTTATTCTATCTTAAGCAGGTTTGTAAAAAGGTCCGTTTAAAGGAGTTAAAGCTTATTAAGTAGAGTTTTCGCGAGTTAGAAGCGAAGGAGGCTAAAATAGGTTTACCTTTAATAGAGAAGGAAGTAACTCTAAATAGCGTAGTAGCTGATCTTCCTAAGTTCCCTTTAGGTAATTTGTTTTTTTTTAGTAATCTTTTCTTATTAATACCTCCTAACCTACTTTTTTCCTAATACTTCTATACCTTTTTTATAGCGTTTCTTAGGCTATCTAGTAGCTTTTAGGTAGTCTTATTATAGCCTATTTACTTAACCTTATACTATATTTTATTATTAATGTCCTTATAACCGATAATTTTTAAAACTTTCTATTTGTCTTCTTCTTATCCTTTATACGTATCTACCTTATAAACTAGTAGCTTAATATTTCCGTGTGCTGGTTCTAATATTATAATATACTATATAGGGTAGATCTTTATCTTCTCTAATAAGTTAAGTCTATATATAACTTCTAAGATCTTTAATTTAACTATAAATAGTCCTAGTCTAATATAATCTAACTTATTGCTTAGTTGTTGACTCTTAAAATTTTTATATAGTAGCTATACTTTATCCCCCTCCTTAAGATCTAGTCCCTTAGATCTCTTAGCGTTATAGTACTTTTTTATTCTTTCTTATACCAGTTTAGCTGTTTTCTTAAAGTGTGCATAAAGATTTATTAAGTTCTCTATTCTTTACTTAGCTATTACTACTTATTTTTTTTACTTATTATAGCGATAATAATATTCTTAGCTTATATCTATAGTTTGCCTTAAATAGTAATATACTTATTTCTTTTTATAGTGTTGTATTATATATAAACTATATAACTAGTAATAATAATACCCAATTATTCTATACATAATTAATATAATGCCTTAGATACTACTCTAGTATTTAGTTTAGTCTTTCCGTTTAACTATCTATCTATAGGTAATATACTATTAACGTTACTGCGCAAACTCCTTATTCCGCTAAGAATACTTCCTAAAATGCTGCTACGAATCTTAGATCTCTATCCAATATAATTTTTATTAGTGCTCCGTGTCTTATAAATACTTCTTTAATATAGATTTTAGCTATATCTTCTGCTAAGATTTCTTCTATATATGTTATAAAGTAACCCTACTTAGTTAACTATTATAAGGATTATGTTATATTTCTATCTGGTAATAGGATCCTTTAACTTTAGTAACTTTATAATAAAGTCCTATAAAATAACCTCCTATAGTCTCTCTAGTATTTTAATAGGTTATAGCCCTCTATATAGCCTATACCTTATTAGTTTATTCCTTTAGCAATCTAGGCATTCCTTTATAACTTATCTAGCTAAACCCCAGATTATATTAATAATATACTCCTCTTAGAATCTTAACACTAAGCCTATGGCTCCGTTATGTCCTTAAGTTATCCCCTTATAGAATTTCTTAATAAACTCTTTTGCAATAGGTTTTAGAACATAAGTTACTTTTCTATTTTTATACTATTCCGTATCTAGGTCTTCTGGCTATACTTCTAAAATCTTTTATAAATATATACTCTTTAGTACTTTATAAACTCGTTTTAGTTTATCTTCTTATATTACTATAATTTTAGAATAGTTGTACCTAATTAACCTATCTTCGCCCTTTTTTAGCATCGCTCCTAATAACTTGTTTTTACTTTGCAGTTTTACCTTTCTACTAAGTACATCTACTCTCGCATTTTTAGTACTCTTAGTATGCTAAATTTTAAAGTGGTATTCTATAAGCATCCCCGCCTATCTAACCTGTCTTTGGTTAAGTTCCTTTGTTATTAGGAATCCTATTAGGTTCTTATAATCCGTTTTAAATATAAATAGTTTCTCTATGCCTTATAAGAATGCTCTTTACTCCTTAAGTGCTACAACTATACCTAGCAACTCCTTATTATAGATATTGTAGTTTAGTTCTAGTAGTGTTATTTTCTAACTATAGTACGCTACTAGACGAGAAATAAGCAAAATTTCTAAGGAAAATTTCTGAAATTGCCGACTTACAGCCGGCAATTTGCAGTTCCTTAGAAAAGGTTACTTATTTCTCGCGCATATAGCGGGTTTTTGTCCTTTAGGGACAAAGTCCTTTTAGGAACTAAGTAGCTACCCTACTACTACCCTACTGCCACTACTACCAGTACTACTATACCGTCCCCCTATATCTTAGCTCGTAACGGCCAGTAATATACTAAGACTGCAGCAACACCTCCGGATATATAATATTAGTAGTTATAGCATTCCCATCCTGCGGCAGTAATAGCAAAAGCCTAACTATATCCGTTACTCTTAACAGCGTAACATATAGCTACCTATAGATAAAGACTAGTATATATAAGTCAACGCTAACAAAGTTAAAAGACTGCCCTATAACTTATTTACGGTTAAAGCAAAGTACAGCCGGATTAGAAACTGCTTTCTACTAATAATAAACAGCAGTTCTCCTTTTGTAGAGATAAGCTTAATATAAGGGATTAGCTGTAGCTAGTTATAAAAGCTGTCGCCAAGTATCCAAGTTTTAATATAGCGGCGGCCTATACGCGTAATAACTATACGGATACCGTTATAGAGCCATTTATTAGGGTAGAGGTTTTGTAAAAAAAAATTATAGGCGTGCCTACCTTTAGGGAAAGCTTTAATGGAGGTAGACTGCTAGGGTTAAATATCTATAGAAGCTCCGCTAGCGGTAGTTCTATATAATCGTCTTCTCTATTTTGCTCTATAGAGTCTATAAAATAAAAGGTGCTTAGGAAGCTATAGAGCTGTATAAGGATAGCGTTATTAATTTTAGCCATAGTATTATTATAAATAGTTAAGATAGCGCAATTGCGGAAGGTATTAGGAGTAGTATATACCCGTATAAGCAGTTATAGAGGGTATATATACTTATAAAAGGGTTCCTTAGACCGGAACTAGGCTATACTAGGTAGGATACTAACGTTGCCAAATAGGGACGTATTATAGGATAAGCTCTGTACCTAAGCTACAAATTACTAATTAACCTTACCTTAGCGGATACGCATATTTAACCGTAGGGATAGTATATGGAAGGTAGGCTAGAGGAATAACCGCTGTAGACAGGCATCTATAATAGCTATACGGTTTCCCTATAGGACGATAGGTAGTATTTAAGCAAAGTTACTACCTAAGATAGTAGGGAATCCGCTAATAGTAGAGTTATTAGAACGGACGTCCATAAGCATATAGTGCACGGCTTTAACGCAGTAGAAGTGCTATATTAGCACCTTATCCTAAATAAGCAAAGAGGTACGGCGTAGAAGCTTAGTCAGATCTAAGTTTTTAGAGATATTATAAGTAGACTCTTTATATAGATTAATAGGTATCCAAAAACGGGAGTAGGTAGTACGGCCGCTAGGCAATAGGAGGGCGGTAATACTAGAAGAAGCTATATAAAGAACAATCTTACTACGTAAGCGGTAGTAGTAGCAGAGGTAGTAATAGAGAAACGTTTTACTAGTGCCTATAGGGCCCTAAGAGGAAAAAGCGGGCGGTCTATAGATCCGTATCTATAGAGGTAATAATAGTATTAAATCACGCTACCTAATCGGCATTTAGCTGCTAGCGTAGCTTAGTAAACTACCAACCTTCCTCTATAGGGTCGTATTGTAGTAGCGTAGCTACAAAAAGCGAGTTACTTCCCTTAACGATAACGGCTCACTAGTACTAAAACTAGGGTAGGCTATAGTCTATAAGTATCTTCTAATAATCCGCAAGCATTTAATAAATAAAGTATAGGCCATAATTAAGATGATATTATTATTCTTACTAACTATAAGAGGAGTATTAGGTTAGCGGGCTAAAAAGCAAGGTAGATTATTGCAAATAGACTATTTAAAGCGGTTCTGTAAAGCAACTAGCTCTATAATAGGGCTATAAAGTAAAGCAGTTATAAATAAGGAGCGTAGCTACGCACTAACGGCAAAAATACAGACCTTTATAAAGTAATTAATCTACTTATAATTATCCTTTAGTAGCTCTAGAGCCATATAGGCGGCCTAAAAGATTAAATAAACTACACTAGCAATAGTATGGAGGCTCTTTAAAAAGATAGGGCCGGGAATAAATGTTAGTAGTAGCCGTAAGTAGAACCTCTTACCTATAGTAGGGCTGTAGTATAATATACGGCCTATTACGGTACCTTACTAGCGAGGACACTATTCCTATAACTTTAAATAAAAGACATACCACTTAGGGAAGTCTTAATATAGGCGGTTGCGGCTATTATTATGCTCCGCGTTATACTTAAAGAAGGCCATTAATATAGAGTAAGAGAGCTTAAGGCGCTACTAGATTTCCTCTACGGACTAATCCGGCTAGAAGTATACGGACTACTTACTTAAAAGGTGTACCGTAAGCTAGATTATAGGAGGGAATTCCTTATAAATAGGAAACTTAAATAGCCGCTAGATAGCTTTAAAGGGGCTAATATAATAGCCCTATAAATACTAGCTTACCTTATTACGGCCTATAAGTCGTAAAGTAGTGCGGTCGTTCCCCTTATATATATACTTATGGATAATGGACTTTATAAAGGCGTAGACCTTAATATTTATATAAGTATAATACTTTACGGTTAGATATGGGCAGTATAGAATAATCTAGCGGTTATCCATTTTAAATATAGCTCCCCCTAGTAAGCGGACAGACCATAACCGCTAATTATTATAATAGTGGTATTCTAGATAGCCGTTCTTATATACAATAGTAGCGGGGTTAAAAGGCTTAGGGTACCGCTTTAAGTAGGTTAGTAGAAGGCCTAGCCCTAGTAAAACTATATAGGGAGCTTGCGGATTTTAGGAGCCGCAATGGCTATAAACTATTATTAACTTTGTAATCTTAGTAAGACGACTAATAGGATTATCCTCTGGCTACGGAAGCTTGGCGGATATAAAACAGTTAATAATAGCTAGGTTTAGTAGCCTATTATAGTTATATAGATATAGAAAGAGCAGCAGATATAAATAGGGTAGGCCCCATTTCTAGTACTTAATAGTTTAAATAGAGCAGCGGTACCGGCCGAAGATTTACTTCCGTCTTAGGTTGTAAAAGAGATAGATAAGTTTTATATAAAAGACGTATATAACTAGATCGGGCCTAGTTATAGCGGTTTACCTAGGTAGTAGCTTACAGGTAATCTTATCCTATTTAAGGTTGGCAGTAAACGTAATAAATATACTTAGACGGCCGTATTTACGGACAATAGCTATTAAATCCTAATAGTACTACCCAATAAAGCAATCTCCGCTAAGGAAACTTAATAGAAGGACTACGCGGTGGCCTGATAATTTAGGGTCTAGATTATTGCGGGTAAGAGCATCCGTAATAATATTATACAGCTCTATATAGAGGGTTATTTAGTTAAATTAGATGTCACAGCACTGACCTAACGTATACTGTTTCCTACTATTAGCTAGCCCACCACTAGCGCCTTGGCGGCTGGCCCTACTCTTTATACACAATACCCCCTTTTACCCTTCTTCTCTTCTTTATAGCATAACATAGTTATTCAGTCTACTTTATTGCAGCACTGTGACAGTTTGTGCTATTATCAATTGCGCCCTATCGCAATTACTGATTCCCTATATTCCAGTTATCTCCGCCCTAGAGTAATCGCGACCTGCGCGCGACGCGTCTATACGCTACAACCCACCATAGTCCTAGAACAATCCTTAGTTTTTTCCTAGCGCCAAAGATTACCTAAATAGGCGATATTAACGATGCCGAAATGGCCAAAACCTAGAACCCCTATAAAGTTTTTGCAGACTTCTTTATATAGACACACCCTAATATTACATGGATAATCCGCCGCTCCCTACTATACCCTAAAACCTTTAAAGCCGATAAAGTTTACTATACCCTTGTTAACCATACTAATAAGTTCCTTAGTAATATTAAAGTAGGACTACAGTTTATATATAATATAAATACCGCCAATAAGAAAGCTAACGAAAGCCTTAATGCCCTTATTGCCTCCTAGATAGAAACTATTACCGCTCTTAAATAATTAACCCCTATAATAATGGTAGTAACCTAGCAGAAAAAATAGATGTCTAAAGACCTGCTAATATTTAGCAGAAAAGGTACCCTGCTAGAATAATAAGCTAACTTTAAGACCTAGTATATTAAGATTAAAGGAGTCTTTAACTATAACTAGGACTACTTTAATACAGTTTAATCCTAGATCCTTTATATCTTAGATATACTAGAGGGCAAGGCCTATAAGTTTATTAAATAGGGCCTGGAGCTTATGTATAAGAACCTAGACAATATATCTATATGGAAATGGCCTACTAAAGAAGATATACTTAAAGAGCTTACTGCCTACTATAAGGTCCTTAATATAACCTAGGTTGTAAAAAACAAGCTTAACTATTTTCCCTAGGGCGAGCGTAATTACTGGTCCTGGAAGGGAGAGCTTAATAAGTTAATAGTCTGCGCTAGGAAGACAGATAAATAGAAGGTAGATCTACTCTAGAAGTTTATCTCTCTAAAGATAGAAGAGCTAGTACTTAAACTTGCCTATAAAATTAATAATAGTGATTATATAGGTTAGAGTAAGCAGATAGATATGTTTACTAAGAACCTTATAAACTATGTATATTAAGCTAACCTTAAGAATACTAATTACCGCCCACCTGCTTAAGCTCCTGCCCCTATATTAACCCTAACCTTAACCCTAGTAGTGTTACGGGACACCCCTATAATACCTTATACACGTCTACCTGTTTCCACCAACTGAACAACTGGAGACTAACCACGAGACGGCAATCTAACAGCAATCTGCCGTATTCCGCCGCAATCTGCCGTCTCTACTGTCGGAGTTGCTAACTGGCAACTTCAAGGACCTCTAACTGCCGAATTCTGCCAAGTTCTACTAAAACCGCCACCTAAGCTCTACCCTGCCTATGTATAGCACAGTACCCGTTAACCTAGCAACTAAGCGAACGTTATATACCCTTTTTCCCCTATTTCCTACTTCCTTTTCCTTACGCAACGTCTTAACTTTATTACGCAGTTTATGTATATAGCTTAATAATATCTACTTCGCTATATATTATCACCGCTTATACTCGCTCTGTAATACTACGTTGTGTTAACCTTATATACTACCCTCTAAAATGCAGAACAACCCTAAAGTCCCTATAATAGCTACTAGCATTATATCCGTACTCTAAAAATAATTAGCAGAGATATAGAAGTCCTTTATAGACGCCCTCGCATAGAACCAAGCCACTTTAACTTAATAATAAGCTAAATAAGAAGTATAACACCTATAAATAATTAAGGACCTTTAAGAAGAAGTCCGCACCCTTAAAATACCTATACTAGGGCCTTAAGACCGAACGCCTTCTCTAGAGACAAATACGTAAAATAAAAGTCCCAAACCTATAGTAGCTATTTACCCTAAACCAACTACTGTACTATAATAATCTAAACAACTACTAGACCCTCCAATATTTACTAGTAAATAATAAGAACTTTAATTATTTCTAAGCCAGCTTAAAAATAAGCTAACTGGTAATACTAATTGCTACCTAACTAAAGCTAACTAACTCTGCTACGCCCTAAGTTAACTAGAAGGAGATATAGCTAACTTTATTAAACCCCTTTAACCAAATTTAATATAAAGTCTAGTTATACTTCTTAAAGCTATATATAGTAACCTAAACCGCCAAGCTACTACTTAAAGAAAGATAAACTATATAACTTAAGGAACAAAAAGCTTTCTAGTATACTTCTCCAAATTTAACCATTACGTAAAGGAAATAGGCTGGAATGACTCTATACTAGTTAATAGCCTTATTAAATCCCTAAGTCCTAAACTAAAAACCTCCCTAATAGGTATAGACCTACCAGGAGCCCTTAATGCCTACGCAAACGTTATTAATAAATAATACAATAATATACTACGCCTAACACCGAAGTCCACTCCTTAATATAATATAACAGCTCCGCAAATAACTACTAAGTTATTGTCTCAGCCTAAGTACCCCAACGCTATAGACATTAACTCTGGAACCCTAGAGTATACCCTACTAGGGTCCCCTAAATAAAAATAATATATTAAGCTAGGCCTTTGCTTTAAATATAGAAGCAAGGCTTATATCTTAAGATACTGCTCTATCCCTATACCCTAACACAATTTATGAACGGCTAATACTAGCAACCGTTTACCGCACTAATCCTCCAGTTACCGTCCCTAATCTTTATATAGCTCCAGCCCTATATCTAGTAAGTACCACTTATAAGGACAAAGTTATAGCTAATATTCTATAGGAACCCCACCCCGGTCGCCTCTAAAAGGAAGGTCCTAGAGCTAAGTTGCTCTCTAAAACGGCGCTGCCTTAGGATCTCGTTAAATGCTCTAGATATTATAAATTCTGACTTTTAGGATTGCAGTATAACTATTAACTATTATCTTTAGCAGAATAATTAATAGGCTAATACTTAAGTCCTAATTAATATAAGAGCCAGTAGTATAGGATTTATTAATAAGATCTTTATATAAGATAATAGTTTTACCCTAACTCCCCTTAACCAGTATATTAACGTATTTGGATTTAATAGCAAACGCACTATCTTAGGCTGTATTACCTATGTAGTATTCTTAAGACTCTAATACCTGAACCATAAAGAACTAATTAGGCTTTTTATTACCACCCTAGGTTACTTAGTAATACTTAGACAACCTTAGATAAAGCTATATAAGATAACTATTAATTAGGATAACCTTAAGCTTCTATTTACCGCCTTCTATTACAAGTAGAAGTGCCTTATAACTTACTACTTAAACCCTAAACCAAAATCTAAAAAATCTACTAGGATCTATTAGTTTAAAATTTCTACTAATATCTACCCTATACCTAAAAAGTCTACCTAATTCCATTAAGAACCTAAAAATTATATTAAACTATATAAACCAACCCTAACTACTGTACTACCCTAAACCAAGCAGAAGCCTAAACTTAAGCTTAATATATAAAAGTACTAGAAGAACTAGTATTCTACTATAAAAAGGATACTTAAAGAACCTAAACCCAAATTTAATACTAACTCTGTACCTAACACTAAACCTAAAGTTAAATAAGAAATAGTAGATAATTAAAAGGAAGTTACTAGCTAGCAACTTATCCCCCTTTCTATAGATATCTATATAATTGGAGCTACCCTATTAGTATAACTCGCCAGAAAACCTAAATATATAATCTTTACTATTATAATAGCCAATATTAAAAAGGCCCTAGCACTAAAGAAGCATACTAACCCTGCCATAAAAGTACTAGTATGCTATTATAAGTATCTGGAAGTATTTTTATAAAAGGAAGCTAATAAGTTAGTAGAGCACCAACTATATAACCACAAGATTATACTTAAAGAAGGAAAACAGCCAGGATTTAGACCCCTATATAGAATATCCCAAAACAAACTCTAAGTGCTATAGAAGTACTTAGACGAACACCTAAATAAAGGATTTATTAGAGTAAGCTTTTTGCCTATAGCTATACCTATAATCTTTATTAAGAAACCTAATAGCGGTCTATACTTCTATATAGACTACCAAGCTCTTAATGCTATTACCATTAAAAATTAGTACCCACTCTTATTAATTTAAAAGACACTAAACCAATTAAGTAAGGCTTACTACTATACAAAACTTAACCTTATCCACGTATTTAACCGTCTCCGTATCACAAAAGGAGATAAATGGCTTACTATATTCTATACTAGGTATAGACTATTTAAATACTTAATAACGCCGTTTGGCCTTATAAATACCCTAAGTTCGTTCCAATACTTTATAAATAATACCCTACAACCTTACCTAGACATTTTTTGTACTGCTTATATTAACAATATCCTAGTATATAGTAATAACCTAACTAAATATAAGAAATACGTTAACCTTATCTTAGAAGCCTTGCATAGAGCTAGCCTATAATTAGATATAGACAAGTGCAAATTCTATAAAACGGAAGTCCTGTACCTTGGACTTATTATTTCTATAAATAGTATATAAATGGACCCAAAGAAAATTAAAGTAATTATAAACTAGCAAAAACCCAAGAACGTTAAGGATATAAGAGCCTTTATAGGATTTGCTAACTTCTACTAATAGTTTATTAATAACTTCTCTGCCCTAGTTTTACCCCTTATAGCTCTAACCTAAAAAGACAAAACCTTTATCTTTAATAAGAAATGTAAGAAGGCCTTTACCTATCTAAAAGTTATATTTACTACCACACCCGTACTTTAACACTTTGATCCAAACCAAAAGAGTATTATAGAAGCCGACTTATCTAACTATATTACTGGAGGCATTTTATCTTAGTATAATAAGGAAGGAGTACTATACCCTATAGTATACTTCTTAAAACAACTAAGTCTAGCCGAATATAACTATAAGATCTACGATAAGGAATTATTAGCTATTATTAGATATTTTAAACAATAGCAACCTAAACTAAAAGGCGCCAGATTTCCAATTAAGGTCCTTAGCAACTATAAAAATCTATAGTACTTTATAACCACAAAATAGCTAAGTTATTGTTAAGCCCGCTAATTAGAATATCTGTCTTATTTCTAATTCTTAATTACATACCGCCTAGGCGTTTAAGGTTAAAAACCTAATACCCTAACCCAACGTTTATAAGATATACCAGCATAGGAAAAAGCGCGTACCTACTATAATTAAACCCTGCTTCGCCCTAAATTATTTAATCCCCTAGCTAAAGACCTTATAGTATACATCCTTAAAATAACTAATTAATTAGTTAAACAGATTATAATTAACAAATACCCAAATAATGAGTTTATTTAAGAGATACTTAAGCTAATTTAAGATGGCGTTAGACGCTCTAAAAAGATCTCTCTAAGTAAATATAAAGCTTATGGAGACCGATTATACTACTAGAACCGCCTAGTTGTACCTAACCATAATAAACTTAAGCTTAAGCTTCTTAAACACGTATATAACCTATTAGTAGCCAGCCACCTAGGCCATAGAAAAACCCTAGAACTACTCTAACAGGAGTACTACTAGCCAAATATGTATAATATAATATAAAGGTATATCTCTAGCTACTATACCTACTAGTAAGCTAAGGCTTTATATAAGACATATAATAGCTTTCTAAAGCCACTACCTATTCCAGACCGAAGATAGAAGAATATCTTAATTAACTTCGTCGTTAAACTCCCTATAAGTAAAGGCTGTACAAACATTATAGTAGTTATAGACCAACTATCTAAAATAAGACACTTAATTGCCTGTCCTAATATATTAACACCTACTATTGCCTAACTATTCCTAGATTACATATGGAAACTCCATAGACTCCCTAAAACAATTATCTCTAATAGAGGCAGCTAGTTTATCTCTATATTCTAGAAAGAACTGACTACCCAACTCCATATTAAAGCACTATTATCTACGGCATACTACATAGAAATGGATGGTTAAACGGAACGTGTAAATACTATAATAGAATAATATATTTGGATATACACGTCGTATCTATAGGACGACTGGATAGACTGGCTTGCATTTACTAAGTTTATTATAAATAACTCCGTCTTAGAAACCACAAAGGTCTCCCCATTCCTGGCCAACTACGGCTAGCATCTATAAATGGGTTTTAAACCCTTTAGTAATATTTCTCGCCTAGCTTATTAGGCCTTATAAGTTGCAGAAGCAAACGAATTTATAAAGAAAATAGAAGAACTATAAGAGTTCCTTACTAATAAAATAATATAGGCCCAATCTATCTATAAAGCCGTAGTAAATAAGAACTAAACCCTAGCACCGGCCTACCAAATTAGTAACTTTATTTGGCTAGATATAAGAAATCTAAACATAAAGCAACCTACTAAGAAACTTAATTGGAAGAACGCTGGCCCTTATAAGGTTGAAAAAGTTGTCTCTCCTTATGCCTACTAACTAAAGCTCCCTAATACGGTTAAAATCTACCCTATATTCTATACGTCAGTCCTCCGCCCTGCCGCCCCTATATTAGACGCCCTGCCTAGATAGATCTAAGACCCTCCCCCACCAATTAAAGTAGATGGTAAGGATAAGTACCTTGTTAAAAGAGTTAACAATATTAAGTATAACAAACGGAAACGCAAATATATGTACCTTATAAAATGGAGAGGTTTTACTAAACCCTTATAGGAACCTGCCAACTCTATAGGACTTATATAAGCCATAGAAGACTTTCACAAACTCTACCTAAAACTACCACAGCCCCATCTCGCAGATGCTCGAGTTTAAAGGGGGGGTACTATTATAGGACACCCCCGTAACACCTTATACACGTCTACCTGTTTCTACTAACTAAATAACCAGAGACTGACCACAAGACGACAATCTAATAGTAATCTGCCGTATTCCGCCGCAATTTACTATCTTTACTGTTGGAGTTACTAACTGGCAACTTTAAGGACCTCTAACTGCCAAATTCTAATAAGTTCTACCAGAACCGCCACCTAAGCTCTACCCTGTCTATGTATAGTATAGTACCCGTTAACCTAGCAACTAAGTAAATGTTATGTACCCTTTTTCCCCTGTTTTCTACTTCCTTTTCCTTACGTAACGTCTTAACTTTATTACGCAGTTTATGTATATAGCTTAATAATATCTACTTCGCTATATATTATTACCGCTTGTGCTCGCTCCGTAATAAGTAGTAACTAAAGAACCTATAGATCTTAATAGAATCTTAGATATAGAGCGTAAGCGCTGCTTTAATAATAGACTATGCCTTACCTATAGCCTACCTAGCTACTAGAAGGACGCTTATAACCATACTATAATAGTAAACCCAGTCTTAATACTAGCCTATTAAATAATATAAACTAATAACCGCGGATATAGTAACCGTGGAGTCTATTATAGCCGTAGCAGATAACTCCCCCCCTTTAACCCTATAGCTTAATTACTTTAAATAATGCCCTATATGGAAGCCTAACCTGTTAATAACGCCCAGAATTAGTAACTCCGCGCTAGTGAATACGAATACGGCTATATTGTTAGTAAGGTGCCGTCTCCTTATACCCTAACTGAGACTGACACTGCTAGCTAGATAGATACTGGATCGCCCCGCTAAGATAGCCCTATACTCTAGTTATTAAAAGGCAGACCCTTAGACTAAGTTGCGTTTAAGGGTTTAAACTATATAAGGAGGAAGACAAGAAGATTAGGTCCCTGTTACTAGACTAATTAGTCCTTTCTATTAGTAAACTACTACTTAATCTTAGATTAGCAAATAGTAATAAGAAATTAATCCTTGTTTAAACCCAACTCTTTTTATTACGCAACCTATGCCCCTAAGTTTTTATTAATATAGTAAGCCTAGTGGACTTAGGTAGTACTATAATAGCATTTGCCGATATAGAGTCTATTATAAGAAAATATAATATTATAACTAAGAAACTGTTGGCACCTAGGCCACTATGCCTTATAGATAGTATTCTAACTTTACTTATTACGGACTACTTTACTGCCTAAATGTTAATTAGCATTTATACTAAAGCTATGCTCTTTTTTGTTACTAAACTCTTACCTAGTACCCTAATTATCTTAGGTATGCCTTGGCTCTAGAAGTATAAGCCCTGCCCTAGCTTTAGAGAGCTTAAGATTTACTTTAACTTAGACTACTGCTCTAGGAACTGCCTCCTATAGGGGACAGCCGACAGTAATAGGGACGCCCTGTGTAGATACTCGGCACTACTAAGCCTAGTGCCTAGGACTATATATAAAGCCCTAATAATAGAAGATGTTCCTAATAAAGGGAACCCGTATAGCTGTAAAGTAACAAAATAGTAGAAAACTGGACTACTCTAGCACTTAAGACTAAAATAATGGGCTAGCTGGCCTTGCCAAGACTAAGGAAGAAGGTCCGCTTTGCGCTACTGCCATTAAGAATCTAATACCAACCTAGATACCCTTTAAACCCTAGCCACCTAGCCTAATACCTGGAACTAAGCTATATACTATATACGCACACTATAGCCCGCGTTATAGTAAGGACTGGCTAGGGAATTACTAAGACCTAGATAATAGAAACCGCGCCACTATAATGCTTAACCTTATACCCACTCCCCACACACCTTATATAAGGCCGCCGCCTAGGAACTGCTCCTAAAAGCTAATTAAGACGAGCTAGCCCTACTATAATATTGGGAGAAGACCAAATATGCCCTAACCTAGATAATATTATAAACGTATACGCCGTAAATTTTACCCAGTTTTGTAAATAAAAAGGTGTAAAAGTAATAAGGATCTATATGGTGGAGCTAGTAGAATCAGTAAAACAAGAAAAACGGAAATAATTAATAGATAAACTCTTTACTGGACTAGTTAAAATACTAGACCTAATAGAGGAATCCTTCTACCGCTTAGTTAATGGTAACTATATAATAGAAGAAGCCTGCAAGGTCTTCCCTAGTTATTTTTACCGTTTCCTTAAGGAAAACCTCTAGACTATAAATACTAAGTTTCTCTACCATAAAGTTATAGATATAGATGTTAAGAAGTTTATAAAAGGCAAACCCGCTTTAACTAGGGATAATATTATATAACGCCTCCCAAGGGAACACAGGCACTATATTAAGGGGTTTCTCCCAAAGAATGCTGATAAGCTCCTACTATATTGCCTATAGGACCATAAAATTAAAATTATGCTAGGAAAGTAGCCCCTGTACTATAAGAACCGCCTACTCTCCCCTACTAAGCTCTAATGCGTTAAAAAATGGATTAATAAGATGCTTGATAAAGGCTTTATCTAAGAATTAACGTCCCCCGCCGCAGCCCCGCTCCTACTTGCTACTAAGCTAAAAGAAGGGGTAAGGATCTGCTATAACTATAGAGGACTTAATAACGTTACTGTTAAAAACTAATACCCGCTCCTACTTATCTGTAAGATACTTAATGCCCTATATAGCGCCAAATTCTATACTAAGCTTAATATTATTGCCGCGTTTAATAGGATCTGTATTGCCAAGGGCTATAAATGGCTTATAGCATTTATTACCCGCTTTAGGCTCTATAAGATGCTAGTAACCCTATTTAGCCTTTATAATGCCCCAGCTATATTTTAAAACTATATTAACTACATTCTTTATAACGTACTAGACAACTATTACACAGTATACCTTAATAATATCCTTGTATTTTCTAAAACTTAAGCTAACCATACCAGGTATATTAAAGAGGTAATTTACTGCCTTAAAGCTGCCAGCCTCTAAATTAATATTAATAAGTTAGAGTTCTATATAACAAAGACAAAGTATCTTGGCTTAATTATCTTAATAAAAGGAATAAGTATAGACCCTAAAAAGGTCCAAGCCTTACAAGCATAGGAGAACCTAACCTTAGTTAAGGAATTACAGCAGTTTCTTAGATTTGCAAACTTTTACTATAGGTTTATCCAAAGTTATTCTACTGTTACTATATCTATAATAAAACTCGTAAGAAAGGACGTTGGATAGCTATAGGGACCAGAACAAGCCAAGTTATTTAAGGCCCTTAAGAGAGCCTTTACTTTAGCACTAGTACTAGCATACTATAACTATATAAAGAAAACAGTGGTAGAGATAGATATATTAAATTGGGCTTCTGGCGGAGTTCTTTCCCAGTATAATAATAACGGTAAACTAAGACTAGTCGCATTCTTCTCCGCAAAGCACTCTACGCCAGAGTATAACTATAAGATCTATAATAAAGAACTCTTAGCTATTATTAAGGCTTTAGAGAAATAGCGTCCTAAGCTATAAGGGACTAAGGAGCCGTTTAAAATTATTACTAACTACAAGAACCTATAGACGTTTATAACTACTAAGCAGCTAAACTAATACTAAGTCTGGTAGGCAGAGTTCCTTTTACAGTTTAACTTTGTAATTATATATAGACCTGGCAGCAAAGCTACGCTCCCTAACGCCCTAAGCTAATTACTAGGAACGAAACCTAAGGACACTAATAATAAATGCCTCCGCTACTAAGCCTAAGTTATTATACCGCCCTAGAAAGTTAACCCCATAATCTTAGAAGAATTACTATATAAATCCCGCAACTCTAACAACGTGGAGTTTATAGCCACTCTAGACCCTAAAATAGCTAAAAAGTTACTAGATAAGCTAATCTAGTTAGGATACTAGGAGAACAAACTTATAAGAGATATAGTAGCGGCTCTGCGTAATTAGAAAGCTTGCTATTAGCTAAAGAATATTAGGAAATTACTCTATTATAATAAGTTAGAATATAGCATTATTAACGGACAGATCTACTTCCGCTAACGCCTCTTTGTCCCTAATACCTTAGACCTCCGCCTAGAAGTTATCTATCACTCTTATAGTAGTGGCCCCGCTAGTTACCCTAGCTAGGTTAAGACTTTTAACCTCTTAAACCAAATATACTAGTAGCCAGGAATCTCCCAGTTTATGGCTACCTTTGTTAAAGACTATGCCCTATGCTTTTATACTAAGACCCTCTATTCTGCCTTGCCTAGTTTCCTAAAGCTACTAGAACTACCCGCTTGCCTATAGACTAATATTTTAATTAACTATATTATAACGTTGCTGGTATGCCAACGCCATAGTAAGGCATATAAATATATCCTTATTATTGTGGACCGCCTAACTAAAATGTAATACCTTATTCTAGTAACAGGACTCTTAATAGAGGAGCTAGTTAATAGCTTTGTTAACAATGTATATAAGCTCCATGATATACTAAGCACGATTATCTCTAATTATGGTATATAATTTGTTAGCGACTTCTAGCAACAACTAAGTAAACGCCTTAAGATAACCTTATAACTAAGCTTAGCCTAGTACCTAGAAATGGACAACTAAACTAAAATTGTTAACGCTGCCGTAAATAAGTACCTCTGTGCTTTTATTAGTTTTATATAGGACAACTGGGTTAACTACCTACCACTTGCCAAATTTACTATAAATAACCAAGTTAATAAAAGCATAGGCATCTCCCCATTTTTTGTAAATTATGGCTTTAACCCTCGCCTTGGAATTAAGCCTGCTGGCCCCTACCTACTAACACTATTAGTATAAGCAAAGAAGGAGTTCTTCCGCGTAGACTCTATGGCCAACCACTTTGAGCAGATATTGACACAGCTTAAGGCCCTAGCCCGGATTTTATAGTAACGCTATAAAGATAATGCCAATACCCATAGGGACGAGAGTATATTATTCTATAAAGGCGATATGGTTATGGTTAGCTTAGAAAATATAAAGACAAACAGACCTAAGAAGAAATAGGACGATAAATAGGACGGCCTGTACCCTGTACTTGCAGTATACTAAGGGGTAGTTATAGTAGACCTCCTGGACCATATCTAAGTAAATAAATCCTTCTATATATCTAAGGTCCGCCTCTAGGCTGTTAAAGAGATCCCTGGCTAAGTAAATATTAATACTATAGAGCGCTATAATATATAAGGATAAGTAACAGAGAGAGACGACAACGGTAATATAGAAGATAAATGGGAGTTTGAGAAAATCCTTAATGTATACAATAAAGACCCCCAAGGCCTAACTTATAAGATTAAATGGAAATATTATAAGGACATAACCTGGCAGCTAGAAAAGGACCTAAAGGGTTGCGAATAAGCTATATAGCGCTTCTATAAGCAACACCCTGAGAAGCCAGGACCCTTAGATTGGGTATAAGATAAGGAAAAGCCATGCTAAGGTTATGGCCGACCACCGTGTTAAAAATCTGTAGTAGTTAAGATGTTATGGAACTTTAACCAGCGGTTAAAGTTATCTAATTGGTTAGAATTCTTGCCAAGAGCGCCAGGCGCTAACTTTATTTAATAAGCCGACTAATTAGAATTTTTTAATATTTCTATAGTGAAAATAGGTGGTCTCGCGTACTACCTGTTTAAAGTTATTTATTTGGTTTAGGGACTAAACCTTCTAGAGAGGGGAGTACTGTTATAGCACTGACCTGACGCATACTGTTTCCTACTGTTGGCTGGCCCACTACTAGCGCCTTGGCGGCTGGCCCTACTCTTTGTATACAATACCCCCTTTTACCCTTCTTCTCTTCTTTATAGCATAACGTAGTTATTTAGTCTACTTTATTGCAGCACTGTGACATTAGATCTAGTTAAGCTTATTTTAATTATATAGCGCCTATATATCCACAATATACTATTAAAATAGCTAGTAGTAGGTAAAAGGGACTAACTTAGAGTTAATACGGATGTGTAGATAAAACTAAAAGTATACCTATTGCGTTAAACGGTCTTGCTAGCGGGCTTAATTAGAGTCGCGTAGCTAGAGACCCTAGTGCTAGCTAGTATTACTATGAGGGAAGAGTAGCATATAGTGGAGCGGTATATATACGGCGTGTGTTAAGCTAATATAGTAGTATTATAGGGGTTTATTAGGCATATAACGCTCTATAAGCATAATATCGCGAAAGCTAGTATTACTGTACTTATCCAGTATAATAACGGCCACCTTATTACTTGTTAGGAGGTTCATATAGCGGCAATTAGCGCCAGCCTTTAAGATAAGCCGCATCTATAGGTTTAAGATAATTTATAATAGGGCTATTACGGACTAAGCCTAAAGCCGTTTCCTTATAGTTTAATAGAGGGCGATAAAAGGGTTCCGTACCTTAGATAGCATAGCAGTAAGATACCGCAAAATAGTTGCATCTAGCTAGGTATTAGAATAAGCCTATAGCCGGACATTTATGGCATAACTAGGGTTATAAAAGTATAGCTAGGCATACTATGGAGCAACGTTAGTAGGAGGCTCTAGCGGGCCCTATAAATAATAAAACTTACTATATATCTAGAAGCAATTTAGGCCGCCCTAGGCTTTACTATAGTTAGTAATAATATAGTTTACGGACGTAAAAGCCAATGCTATATTATATAAGCGGAGCCGCTCCCTAAACTACCTAGTAGAAGCACTATAGGACTCTAAAATATTATATAGATATTCTAGCGGAGGCTAAAATAGAGGGAGGTTTATGTCGCCATGCTTGTAGTAGGCTTTAAATCGTGGATTACTAGCTAGCAATATACTAATATATTTATTAATTTAATATAGGGCCGCGTAGAAGTTATAGGCGACGTCTATAGAACTAAGATCTAACTGCTCTGTAATATGGCGGACTATAGTAATAGGACTACGATCTAGCTGCTTCGCAATAGGGCGGACCATGGTAGGTCGCGACTAGATTGATACTAGTAGTCGCGGCTACATTGATATGGGCGGCATAAGGGGAGAAGTAGCGGCGGAAGTAGTAGCGGAAGTAGTAGCGGAAGTAGTAGCGGAAGCAGTAGCAGAAGCAGTAGCGGCTATAGTTTAGTTTGTCGGCTGCGGAAGGTCCGCTAAAGGTCGCTAGGACCGTCTATTTCTTTTCTCCTATATATATAAAGTTAGGAAGGTAGTAGGTTAAAAAAGTAAATAAAGAATTAACCTTATAAGATTTATAGGTCTTATATAGAGCTCTAAGACGGTTCGTTGCAAAGTTAGTAGGAGAGCGATACTCTTTGCAGGCAGTATAAAATAGATAATTAGAAGACATTTAGGCGGTAGATAGGGAGTAGGATTTAAGCAGTAAGGGGTAGGATTTAAGGTCGCAAGGTTAAGGTTAAATTTTAATGGGGTAGCACGTGCTTTAATTAGGTAACCTAAACGGATTTTTAACTAATTAGAAACTTAGGTTTAACCCAAACTTAGTATAATAAAGATACTATCCGTCCTAGTGCTTCTATAGTAAATATACTTCTAGTACAAAGTCTAATACGTCCGTTTTAATCACTCTATCTAACTGTAGTTAATAAATTTTAAGGATTAGATCATGGGTAAACAACTTTTTAAGCTCCTTAAATAACTTCCTTTATTTACTACCCTATATCCACAGTTTCTCCTTCGTTAATTTTATAAATAGTTTAATATTTTTTAACCACTGTATAATAAACCTCCTATAGTAATTGTAGAATCCTAAGAACGATCTTAACTGTATAACGTTCTCTAGTTCTTGTCAATCTACTATAGCCTTGACTTTTTTTAGATCTATTTAGATCTTACCTAGTTTAATAATAAATCTAATAAATTTGGTCTTTCTTACAAAGAACTCGTATTTTTTAATTGCTACTAGCATCTTCTCTTCTTATAGTCTCTTTAAGACCCACTTAATGTATTCTTTGTATTCTTTCTTACTTATAAAGTAGATAATAATAATATTAAGGTATACTATAATAAACTTATTAAGGTGTTCTCCTAGAATATAATTAATTTATTTCTAAAACGTTGCTAGTGTATTTATAAGTCCAAACTATATAACTAATGGCTTATATAGTTATTCCTTTAACCTAAAGGCTGCCTTCTATTTATTGCCCTCCTTAATCCTAATCTAATAATACGCCTATTTTAGATCTATCTTTATAAAGATTTGCGCGTTGTTAATACTGTCTTAAATTTTACTAATTAAGGGTAAAGAATATCTATCCTTTTGCGTAATGCTGTTTAACTATCTATAGTTAATACATATCTTAAGTTTTCCGTTTTTCTTAGGAATAAATAGCACTAGGTATCCCGCTAATAACTATAATAGTCTAATATATCCCTTTTATAGGGTTTCTTAAATAAACTTCTTTAACACTTATAACTCTATCTCTATTAGTTTATAGATTAAAAAGAACTTTAGACTTATTTCTAGTTCTAATTCTATTTTATAATCCCATGCTATATACTTTAATAGCTTTTTACTTTTTAGGCTCTATAGCCTTTTACTGTATTTATAGTATCTTTTTAGTATATAACTTAAGTTCTGCTTAGTCTCTTTATACATTACTCCGACTTAGTATTATACTATCTTAGTTACTTATTATATTTAGCGTTATTAAATATCCTTAATATTAACCTAACCTATAACCTAATTAATCTTTGGGTTGTATTCCTGTAACTAAAGTATTTCTAATATTACCTTATCCTTTCCTAATAGTAGGATATTAAAAGATATTTCAACTTGTCTTCCTTTAATAGTTATCTAAATAGGTACTATTTTAAGATTGATAATACCTCCTCTATAGGCTATTAGATCTCCTAAAATTGTTATTAACGGGTATAGGTATTCCTTTTATTAATATAGTAACCCTATTTTTTTTTAACTGTCATTAGTAATATATAGTTCCTTATTGCTTTACTATCCACTAACGCCTTATACTTTTAATCTTGCTATTTTACTTATAAATTTAAGTATTATCCTTAAATTTCTTTAAGGGTTTAAAGCTCTACTACTAGCTCCCTCTGGTTTTATAAGCCTACCCTTTTACTAAATATTGGCTACTAAATCCTATTTATACTTAATTTACCTTTAGCTAATACCTAGTTCGCTTCTTTTCTTTAATATACCATAAATACGTATTTTAGGTATACTTCTACTACTATTATCTATCTAGGTATTTTTCCGTAAGGAATCTTCTTGGTTAAAGTATTAAGTTACCTAACTTCTAAACTTTTACTAGGTGCTAACTATATATATACTTAACCTTTCTAAACCACCTCTTTTCTATTATCCAATATATTCTTATTAGATACTTACGATATTTATCCTTAGGTACTCTATATATATTATACATATTATCTATAACGTATTCCACCACCAAGCGGTCCACACCACCAAGCGGTCCACCTTGCCAAGACCAACACCAAATCCTACCACAAATCGCAGATTTTATGATGTCTTCCTCCAACAACGCGCAATCAATTCCTCAAGAAGCTCAAATACAGCTTACAATTCAGGCTATTAATTAAGGCCAATTTTACACAGAAAGAGACGCGACTACTACATATAAAGTCTCCCGAACCACTCTACGCTAAAGACGCGCTAGAATATACTCTCAAGACAAAACTAGAGCCAATTTAATAATACTTACAGTAACTGAGGAGGAGGCGATTGTGAAGTATATACTAGACCTTAATGCGCAAGGATATTCTCCCTTGCTTGTTTAGGTTTGAGATATGGCAAATAGGCTGCTGGTTACGCGGGGCGTAGAGAAGGTAGGCGTAAACTAGCCAGCAAGGTTTATAAAGCGTAAAAATGAGCTTAAGATAAAGTTTAATCAAAAGTATAACTACCAGAGGGCCCTCTGTAAGGATTTAGAGGTAATATTAGCCTGGTTTCAGTTAGTGGAGAATACAAAGGTGAAGTACGGTATACTAGACAAGGATACCTAGAACTTTAATAAGAGTGGCTTTATAATAGGAGTTATTGTAACCAGCCAGAAGGTTATTATAGGCTCTAAGAAACGGCATTAACTAAAGTAGATACAGCTAGGTAATTGCGAGTAGGTTTTAGTAATCCTAGGGATTAATATAACAGGCCTGGCGGTCCCACTATTTATTATCTTTTAGGCGAAGACCTATTAAAGCTCCTAGTATATAGAGGACAAGCTACCTCCCCAATGGCGCCTTGGGGTCTCTAAGAATGGCTAGATAACTAATAAGCTTAGTATTGCGTGGATTAAGCATTTTAACGCGTATATAGAAAAGGGTGTGCAGGGTACCCACCGTCTATTAATTCTAGACGGCCATAAGAGCCACAGCTTTGCAGAATTTAAAGAATACTATAAGGAAAATAAGATTATGTGTCTCTATATGCCGCCACATTTATTACACCTACTACAGCCGCTAGATATAGGTTGTTTCTCACCTTTAAAAAAGGCCTATTCGCGCCAAGTTAAAAAGCTAATGCGCAACTATACTAACCACATTACCAAAACTGAGTTCCTACCAGCCATTATTAACGCGTTTCACGCGTTAATTAATAAGAAGTAAATTAAAGGAGGCTTTTAAGGCGCTAGCCTTGTCCCATTTAACGTATAAGTAGTGCTAGAGAAGCTCGATATTTGGTTAAAGACCCCTCCTTACCCCCTATTTAAGGAGGTACCCTGGCAGTCAAAAACACCTAGCAATACCCTTAAATTTGGGTCTTAATCAACGCTAGTTCTTAAGAAGTTTATAGATCCTCGTAAAAGCCCACCTATAGGACCTACTAAGACGCTAGAACAGTTCACTAAAGGCGCTCAAATAATGGCGCATCAATTTGAGCTAATAAAGGCTCGGATTAAAGAGCTTAAGGCTGCAAATGCATCTTATATAAAGCGCAAATCACGCAAAAGAAAGCGCCTATAGATAGGTGGGACCCTAAGTACTAAGGAAGGATAGAAGTTAGCTGCTATAAAGGCTGGTACTGAAAAATCTAGGAGGTTGCAGGCTAGAGAAGGTAATGAAGTAGAGGGTAGCGCGCCGCGTTAAAGGCGCTGTAGGAGATGTGGAGAGCCAGGACATAACACTCGTACATATAATAAAGTTAAAGAAACACTATCTGAATCAGATAGCAGTACTATACATATATTTTCAGATAGCGACGCTGCGGGATCTGCAAATTCGCAGTAGGATTTGATGTTGGTCTTGGCAAAATGGACCGCTCGGTGGTATGGACCGCTTAGTGGTGTAATACGTTATATACAATCTACGCCAATGTATAATATACTAGGTGCTTTAGGTTAACTTATAGCTCGTCTTTATTCCTAAGTTTAAATCTCTTCCTAGCTAATCTAAGTACTACTATATTACTTACTAGCACTAATATCTGCATTATTTTTCTTTAGTTTATAGCCTATTCCTCTGGATTTTTTTAATATTATAATTAACGCTCCTTTAATATAACTTATCTATTTCTCCAATATAGCTTAATCCGGTATGGCTTTCTTGTCTAGCTATATATAGAAGTCTTTCTACTTATTATTTTTTCGCTGCCTATACTACTTGTGGTATAGCTCTATAAGTATATACAATCTATCCATAAAGAAGTGTCTCTTTATTGCTGTATTATTATAACCCTTTATATATTGTTCTGTAAATTTAGTTAGAATATTTAAATCCTTTTCTTATTCTAGTTTATCTAACTACTTAGCTCTTAGCGTTCCTATCCTTAACCTATTTATAACTTTTTATATAGGTGCTCTATCCCTTATATATTCTGGTACACTAGATCTCTAGTCTAGTTTCTATTCTTACTATATAATAATTCTTTACCTAAACTTATTTATGCTTTCTTATTTTCTATATCTTATAGTTAAATCCTTAAAGTTCTTATTCTTCTTAATTGTTGTATTAATTTTTTAACCCTTAGGCTAAATACCGCGTTTACCTGATATTGCTATGGACCTTATTTATACTAGATTACCACTTAATAAAGGAAAAAGCTATAGGCTTAAGATTCTTAAGAGGAGATAAGAGAGAACCTAGGACCTACTATAGACAAAAACCAATAGGGAAGGGCAGTAGCTTAGTTTAAAGCGTTTTATATAAGCATGGGATAAAGATTTCTAAAAAGCTAAGATTTTAAACAACCCTTAAAGAAAGCCAATGCTATTATAAGAGGGAGTATCTTTAATGCAGACTTTGCAGAGTAAGCCATTAAGGATTACTCTAATACTACTAAAGGTTTATAAAGAGGAAGAGCCTTAGTATATAAGAGCCGCTTAAAGAGAGCTAGGATACTGGTGGATAAGGAGACATCCTATAAGAAGCTAATACCTAAATGCTTAGCGTGCGGAATATAAGGACACTCTCTTTAGGACTATTAGTGTTTATTTAAAGATAAGAGACCTATAGGAGTTATAATTAGAGATGCTTACATTAAAAGGGCACTAAAGAAGGTAAAAAAGAATAAGGATCTCGCTAACTAAGTTATAAAGATTAGACATAAAGAATAAGAAGATAAGGCTTAATAATAATAGGACAAGAGTTAAAAAGTTAAGATTAAGGGAGAAGCTAATGCGATATTCCTAGAATTGTTTTATACTAGTTAACTCTATCCACTAAAGCTATTAACTATTCTTAACTTAGGAACCACTCTTTATATCTTTAATAACCTCTCTTGTTTTTATAACTTTAGGAAAGCTTTAAGATATAAATATATTATCGCTAGCAGCTTAGAAGTGCCTATATTAGGCTATAGTAATATTACTATCTAAGTTATAAAACTAGATAAGAGTAAGGGAATCCTACGTCTTAAGGACGTTGCCTTTTGTATAGACTTTAATACAAATTTAGTGTTGTTCCATCTACTTTAAAAATAAGGGTACTACTAGGATAATAAAGGAGACAACAATCTTCTAGTTTGGAAGGATAATATAATTCTATATTAGATAGAAGAACGTTATAGATAATAGACTATTAAATACGTCTAACTAGGAAGCCTATTAGCGTTTAATATAAGCTAACTACTATGCCGCTAATAGAAGTGTAGGGTATTATTAAGAGACATTTATCTAGATGCAAAAGGTAATGTATAACTATAGTATTTATATCTAGGTTATCTAGGACCTATAAGCCTTTATTATTTAGGTATTAATGCCCTAGAAGTTAAACTTTAAGGCCCTAAGATAATAGAATGTTAATACTATAGTCTTGCTAAAATTAAGCGTTAGGTCTTATAAAGGTTCTTAAATTAGAATATTAATAAACCCTATTTTAACCTCTATATTAACTAAACTAACCTTAAGAAAGCGTGTACTAGATTTATATAAGTTATGATTATCTATAATACCTTCTTAGGAAGATCTTTCCCGTATTTTATAATAATATATAATAAGGAGAAGGAGATACTATAGGTGCTTAAAGATTTTATCCTATAGATTTGTGTCTGTACGAGTAGGGGTTGTAAATATCGGCACTAGATGAATGGCGTGGAGCGTATACGGCAGGGCCCGTATGGCGTAGTGTAGGTCACCTGACCACCTACGGCCCGATAAATAGCCCGACTTTTACTACCCCTTTTTTCCTCTTTTGGTAGACGAAAAAGACACGAATGAATTAAGAACCAGTTACCTTATATTACAATTGCAGTACCCCCCCAGGTGATACCGACAATTTGTTTAAGGTATAACCTTAAAGTTAATACTATTTGTCGGGAATGAGACGAGTGGTCGTCACGTGTCGTCACGTGTCGCCGCGGCACTAGCGTGGCGAGGAGCCTTAAGCTCCTCGCCCTCCCCTAATCAACAAGAAGCATATCAACCAACATCACTATAACCCTACTCGAGTAGTCGTTATTGGTGAGTCACCCTATGTGACCAACACTGATCAGTAGTTAAATACATAGTCAACCACAGAGCAGCTAGGTTTTCGAACAGAAGAGACAGTCTCGTACAGGGGTGCCATATACGCTCATATAGAATGGATCCTAGCGATACTGTGCTACCTTAGACTTGCGGAAAACTAGTAATAAAAGTATCACTAAGTACTAGGAGATACTAAGTTGCATCTATTATGCAGAACAACCACGTTTACGAAGATTTGGTCGAGTACTTTAGGTCAGAAGTGTCACTAAACCTAAGGTCCTAAGTCAACATCCGAAACGCGTCAACTACATCTCAAATTGCCTACCTTTTGACAGCAAACCTACAAGATCCTATAAAACCGAAAATCCTACCTACCTTCAACGTACGACACCCCGTCAATTCTATACCTACCATGGCGTTAACCTACCCAAAGAAGTATAAGGAAGACATTAACCTAAAGATATAGAACAAAGCCATAATTAACCTTGCAAACGCTAATAAACAAGACTTAAATGGATTTTTATTACACCGTATAGCACATTATAAGGACAGTGAATACAACAATACCGCGCTATGGGAATGTATAAAGGAGGACTTTATTAGATGGACAAAGGAAACATAGGCCCCCGTAAACAAGGATATTATATAGGACTTCCATAACTTCCTTTGGGAGAATAGAGTATTTGTCCCTAAGGACAGGGGTACTATTAGAGACAATATTCAAGAGCAGGTTATTAACATAAAAGAAGAGCACAAATAGACCCCACAAGAAATTAAGCACCAACTACGCACTATAAGGAAGCTTAACTTATAATAAAACCTAGGCAATACACCTCTAGAGACAAATCTACCTCCGCCTTTAACCCCTCTATATCCAATTCAACCCATAACTTCAACGTCAAATACTATACCCCAATAAGAGCAGGCACAGGATCCCATTACTTCATAATTTAATAGCCTTTGGACTCCACCAACCAGACCTACGTCCCTACTACAGCCTATAATGCAAACCCTACCTCTGTCTCAATCTCAAATCGGAGGTAGTTTAAAATTGCTTACAGAGCTTATAAAGCTCTATTCAGATCAGGAGAAGAAGTTTAGCGGGGAATTATATAATATTCTCAATTTAAAACTACGTATCTTCTACAACTATTGCCAGAAGGTAGGAATAGAGTCTAATTAATACCACAATACCTATTCCATTATGCTTAAGGGTTGAGCTAGTACCTTCTATTATAATCGTTTGGCAGGAAAAGGATATGATTTTAACTGCATAATATATAAGTTAAGATGCTACTTTAAAACAGAAGAGAACAAGCAGCAGTATATATTAGAATAGAGAGAGACTACCTTCCTAAGAATCATTGCTATAAACCCAAGTATCCCTCGGCTTAATTGTCTTTAAAAGCTCTTTAATTAACTTTAGATAATTTAGCGTGGTTTATCCAAATTATATTAAGAGGATTTTAGCCTATGTAATTAAGTTATTAGCGCATGCCAAGGCATTAAAGAATATAATCTTACTCTCTTTAATCCTGCAAATACTTATAAAGGAGTGTGTGCTCAACTAAGATCTTCTATTGGCACTACTCTACGCTCTCAAGAAGTACAGCAATTCAACACCCAACTTTAGTCTACTTTAATCAACCCAGACGACCCGGCCGACCAATATGATCACAACTGGACTGATCGAACATATAATGGCCGTAGTAGGCAATACGGCAGAGGGTATAATCAACAACTATAAAGTAAAGGTGGAGGTCCTCATGGAGGTTTATTTCAAAGTGATTGCTAGAAGAAGTGCTATGTTTGTGAGAAACCAAATTGCTGGTTAACTAGGCATTCTCTTAATAAGCGAAAGGAGGCATATAACAAGTTTCGCCAGAGTGCAAGAAACATTAGAAATTATAAGGTTACTATAGCCTACTTCCAAAGCTTCCTGGTTTAATATAAAGGCGTAGAAGATCTTAAGGGTAAGGTTAATAAGGCTAAGCAGCTCCTTATAGATATAGAAATTGAGGACTACTCTCCTAACCAATACTTCACTGAGTATAGTGAGGTAAATGGCACACAAACCGTTACCATTCTTAATAACCAATCTACGCTCCACTCTATCACAAAGTCAGATATCTTTAATAAGCCACGGGAGAGTTTCACATTCTCCTTTAATAACAGATACTCAGCGAACGTCTTCTATAGTATTATGCTAGATACTAGAGCCGCAGGAGTATCTATAGTAGGAGAACCTCAAGTTTGAGCCCTTTAGTAGCTTAATAGCTCTGTTTAGATTAACTATTCAACAGCAGGCCAACACACGATTTATTTTAGTAAGGGTACTACGATCTCTTTTAGCACAATTAGGGTCCGAACCCCCTTGGGGTGCATCACTTTCTACATTATTCCCACGAATACCCTATTTCTATTTTGCATTGGAGATATGGATAAATTAGGCGTTAAGCTTAATAACCTCAAGAATATACTCGTTTAGGGAGATAATTGGGTGCCTATTATACGCAAATAGGGTCACCCCTAGTTGCTCCTTTATTAACTAGAAAAGAGTGTTGCTTAAAGCCATTTAACTAAGTTAGAGTTACGTCAACTACACCATTATTTTGGCTACCTATCCGTTTACTAATTGCTTAGGGTTCTTTAGCGAGTAGGCTATAAAGTTGAGGTTAAGGTAATTAAGTATCTTATAAAGTACTACTATTACTGCCAAATGAACCAAAAGTCCCCTGGCCAATTTAAGTTCACCCTTAAAAATAACTACGACTTCAACTTCTGTATTATCGTTGACGTTATATATCTTAGCGGTAAGCCAGTACTCCAAGTTGTTAACTTCTTAACCTCCTTCTAAGCTATACGCTTCTTAAAGGATATGTTAGCTAGAAACGTATAGGATACCCTTTAATTATGCTAGATTAATATCTACCTAGGACCCCCTAATTAAATCGTCTATAACGTAGAAAAGAACTTTTTATCTATAGAGTTTTAATAATAGATAAAGGCAATAGCAATTAAGGTCAAGGAAGTCCCTATTAAGGCATATAATAGCATTAGAAAAGTGGAATAATATCACGCGCTATTACGCCGTATATATAAGATTATCTCTTTGGAACTAGAGGACGCTAGCGAAAAACTTACCTTGCAAATAGCTATTAAAGCTGTTAACAATTCCGCTGGCCCAGATAGACTCGTACCTACGCTACTAGTCTTTAGCGCCTACCCTTAAATAACTAATAATTCTCTACTATCTCCCTCCATTGTGCAATAAGCTGAGGCTATTTGTAAGGCAATAAAGGAGGTCCGACGTCTCTACGCCACACATTAGGTTAACGATGTACTAGGAATAAGAAATGGCCTAAACACCTTAACTATGCTTAATCTGCCACTCCAGTCTAAGGTACGCGTATAGCGTGAAAAGGGAGGGTGGTCAGGCCCATATTAACTTATTACAATTAATAGTTAAACTTGCACTATTTAGATGCCTCACGGACCCACTTAATTCCGTTTAACTATTATTAAGCCTTACTATAAAGATAACAGTTCTAAACCTTTATAGGATACTATAGAAGATACCCTAAAGGAGAGCCACGATTAATAAGCTCTAGAAGGCAACCACAATTCTAGTACAATTATAGTAGATACGCCGCAACCATAACGCGGTAAAGGTCGCCCGAAAGAATCACGAAATCACTAATATCTTATTAATTTTAAAGAGCAATTTGTTGCCGCCATTAAGAATAGAGTTGAGCTATTAATAGCCTTTATAACAGCTAAGAAGAAGGCTGATTTTAAACTTGCAAAACAGCTCTAAAAGGAAGATTGTATTATAACCCTAGGAGCTCCTTTCCAAGCATCTAATAAGCAGAAGATTAATAGCCTTATTATAAGAGAAGTCTTTAAATTTAAGAAGTATAACCCTACTAAGTTTGACAAAGTTCGTATCTTTAAGTTAAGAATAGTTAATAAGATTAAAGGCAAAGCTACTAATACCCCATTTAAGAAATTAAGGCTTGTTATCTAAGGTTACAATAATAATAGCAAGAAGGTAATCCTTACGCAATCTCCTATAATTTAACAAGCTAGTTAGCAAGTTATTATTACGCTAGCTCCCTCCTTAATAAAGAATAGAATAGCGGTCTATTTATAAGATATTACTTAGGCCTACACCCAATTAGAGATGCACCTTTAGCGCTTAATATTAGCATACCTTCCAGAGCAAATTCGCTACCAATATCCCAAAGATACCATCATGGTTGTGCTTAAGCCATTATATGGAATTATAGAGATAGGAACTTATTAGTGGGCTACCTACAGCAAGCACTATAAAGAGAAGCTTTTAATAACTACTTCTATATTTGATCTATGCTTCCTTATCATAACTATAGGAACTCCGTTCGGAATCGTCAGCATATAAACCAATAATATAATTATCTTAGGAGATGACCAATTCTCGGCCCTTAAAGAGGATAAGCTAGTAAAGGCAAATCTTATAGCAAAGCCGAAGGAAAAGCTTAATTTAATAACACTATTACTTTTTAATAGATGCATCCTCTCCCTAAACAAGGATTCTATTGCGTTACGCCAGAAGGGTCAAGGTAAGAAGATTAATGTTATTAACGTTAATTCCCCAAAGCAAGGATATATAGAGCAACGCGCTTACGGAGCTTACGTTGCTTCTATCTATCAACCCAAGGCTTTATTCAATCTCTCTATTGCTGCCCAACACCAGGAACCAACCAAGGACAATATTCTTGCCCTAAATAAACGTCTTTCCTGGCAAATAAACCATCTTAATTAGGGACTACTCTACATGCCTATTAATCTTCCCACCACTAAGCTCTTTGTATTTATTAATAGATTATTTATAAACAACAAAGACTTTAGCTCCTAGTTAGGATATAAGATCATCATCGCAAATAAATCTACTAGAGAAAACAACTTTATAATCCACGGCAATCTTATCCATTAGAGCTTAACCAAGAGCAAGCGCGTTACTTAAAGCGTTCTAGCGTTAGAGATATATAGAATAGTTAGCGGAGTTAACATAGCAATTGCAATTGGAACTACCCTAAAGATAATTATAGATTAACTCGAACTTCCCGTTATCCCTATAATCGTGTATACCGACTTATACTCCCTCTATAAGTGCTTAGTCAAGCTTGGTATTACAAAGAAGAAGCGCCTTATAATCAATATTATGGCACTTCGTTAATTCTATAAACGGCAAGAACTCTTTAAGATTTAATAGATTAATAGCCAAGACAACCTAGTAGATGTAATAATAAAGGCAAACCCAAACAAGGCTCTAGAGACGTTTGTTAACACGAACACTCTATATATACAAGTTAAAGGTTAGGTTAAAAGGGAGTAGAGTTCCACCACAACTATCTACTAAGTTCTACTGCAATCTGCGGACCCTTACTTCAGCCAGCTAATTAGGATTTTCCATCCCCGGGATAAAAAATTACTATTGGCTCGCTTATAACTAGCGCCTTAGCGACACCTTTATATTCGCGTTAACCCCTAACGGCCTTCCTCTTCTCTTCTCCCTCTTCTTCTTCTTCTCTTCAGCTTAGTGTCTTTATATAATTTCGTTACTTGTATATAGATGGCAACCACAAAAGAAGAGTTGCCAGTGTCGGGAATGAGACGAGTAGTCGTCACGTGTCGTCACGTGTCGCCGCGGCACTAGCGTAGCAAGGAGCCTTAAGCTCCTCGCCCTCCCCTAATCAACAAGAAGCATATCAACCAACATCACTATAACCCTACTCGAGTAGTCGTTATTGGTGAGTCACCCTGTGTGACCAACACTATTAGATTAGACAACGAGCTAGGGAAAAGAAGAACCCTTAAATGGCTATAGACTTAAGGGATTATATTTAAGCCTTTGGCGCTATATACCTAAGCCTAAAATAGTACCGCTAAACACTTAAGGGGTATAATTATTAAGAGAGCATAGGCAATAAGAATTGCTACTAATCTACTATATAATTTATAGAATAAGATAGTTAACTGTATAGTCTACCTTTAAAATTAAACGTTACGGGAAAGTAATAAATAGAAATTACTATATAAGAGGTTTTATACCTTTTTAGCTAATAAAAGATTAAGAAAACTGTAACTGGTATACCTAAAAGTCTATAGCTATAGGGTATATATAATAACGTTAAACGCCTAGCTAAAGAAAAAAAGGCTAAGCAAGCTAGATCTATAAGTCTATATTGGCTACCTTATTAGCTATAACTCTACTAATACCTATAGAATCTGGATCCTATATAAAGGTATTATTATCTCTACTAGGGGTGTTATCTTTAATAAAAAGATGTTCTTTAACGGTAAGTAAATAAATATCTTAAAGGACCTATACGCTAAATTAAACACGCTAATTAAGAAGATTTAACTCCCTAATACTCTAACTAAGAATAAGGTTCTTTTAGAAGATAATAAAGAAGTATTTAAACCGTTAATTTAAGAGGAAGATAATGATGTTAATAATAAGCCAGTTTAAACCTTTAATAAGTTAGCAGATTTTAAGCTTATAAGGGCTTTTAAAGATGTATTATATTCTACCTCTAATAGAAGAAGATAATGAATCTCTATAGGCCTTTTATATTAAGTATCCTATAAAGTTAGATATATAAGATACTAATTAGGATATTATTAACTAAGTAGGAAATAGGTTTTATACTTAGGAGGTGTTTAATAACTTGGTTAAAGACTTATTTAAAGAAGCCTATAATAATAAGTTTAAAGACTTTATTACTAAAAGGATTACTTTAGCCTATTATAGCACCTTCTTAGTGGAGAGGAAGTTTAACCTTAATGGCTGATTTAATAATAGTAAGCTAAAATTAGATAGAATATGCAATATTAGACTATATAGGAAGAACTTACCTCCTCTACCTTAATTAAGGACCTTAATATATATCCTCTTTAAGATTAGCTTTAAGAGGCTTAATAAGCCTACCTCTAATCTTATTATTAAATAAGGTTATTTTAAGAAATAGATAAGAAGTATATAAAGGGATAGCAGACCCTTAGCTTAATATAGGTATTCGTCTATAAGATAGATAAGTATAGATTCCTCTAGAAATGTAAGGTATGCTTAATAGTATATAGAAATTAATAGGCCCTAGGAGACTTACCTATAAGAGCTACTATATTAGGGAGTACAACCTTCCAGACCCTAATAGTAATTACTATAAAATTTGACCTAGAGATAATATAGATAAATGCAGTTAATATATTTGTCTATTGCGATCTTAATAAGGTTGTCTATATAAAGCTACTGCTAGGGTTTAATAAAGGAAAGATAGGTCAAGTACTACGCTTAAGAAAAGCCCTTTATGGATTATAATAATCCTCTCTATTATAGTAAAAGAATCTTATAAGCTTATTAAATAAATTAGGTTTTAAAGAGGTTTTTTAGAAGCTATGCGTTATACTATTATTATTCATTGCTTAACGTCTGATTCGGATCCCTGTTAGGCCCACGCGGACTACTCCTTATATACATATAGGGAGAAAACTCTATTTAAGAAAACCCCATGACCCGTCTCCCCGCCTTTTAGGGCTCGCTTATAAGTCGCCTATAAGTCACCAGTGGTGCTCTACTACCTTACTTTTTAACCTCCTTGGGAACTACTGCTGCCGTAATAAACCTACGGACGCGCTAGTATTATACACTATACTCTACTCCTATAGAGTTATTAGGGGGCGCCTATTACTCGCCTCTTTGCCTTCTATTACTATTTCCTTTATAACCCGGAACTGGTCTAGCACATTTTAGCTAATAAGCTACCGGGTAGCCGCCTTAAGGCCTTTCTATGTTAAGAGTAGTATATTATAGTTTTCTATGCTAGCTGCTGAGAGCATTGCTTCTTGGCCAGTATATAAGGGGCATAACAGTATTACGTGTTTTAGTGTCTGTCTTGGCCAGCCATATTCGCACCTTAGGCTATCTACTAGGACACCCACCTAGTAAAGCTAATCTTTTAGTCCTATTATTCCTGTCCTTAAGAGTGTTACTATTATATTTTCTGCCTTTATTAGGCCCTCTTAGAGCCCTTAGGTATTTACCCCCTATAATATTACCCATACTATGGCTTGGGTTCCCCTTGCTTAAGTCTACCTCTATACCTTTAACTCCTATTTGTCTCTCCAGCGTCGGTCTAACCAGTATTGTGTTGCGGTAGATGGTTTTTTAGTACTCTTTTATACTCTACTTTAGCTCCTTTCTCTCCCTTGCTGTTGTCTTTGCTGGCCTCTTATACGTCTCCCTTCCTCCTTTATATAGGCCTAGGCCCTAGCGCCGCACTATTCTTCTTCTACTTTCTCCACCTGTTTTTCTAATATATCTTCCCTACTTTAGGGTTGTTGGTTCCTTCTCCTATAGGGCACCCTAGGGTCCCTCTATAGTTTATTTAGGCGTGTCTTGATATACTTTATAATATTAGAGTTGCGTTCCTTTTACACCCTTTATATTGCATCGGCTTCAATATATAGTTATAAGGGGGGAATATTGGCTTCCTTCTTAAGTAGTGCTGTAGCCGTTCGCTTATACCCGCCTGTTATACTCCTAAGGCAGGCTATTTAGACCTTTTAAAGTGGTTTAAGAAGTGATTTAGGGGGGCCTTTCTTGGTTTCTCCAGTGGCCCAAATGCTAGATCTATACGTCATAGTTAGCCGGACAACTGCTGTATATAGTAGGCGTGACCTCTGGAAGTATGGACCCCATATAGAATTAACGATCCTAGATATAGCGATATACTGTGCTTAGCCCTTATGGGCCGCTTGCGCCGTATATACGCTCCACTAGAGCTTGCTGTCTACCCACACTCCTAATACCCTTAGGCCTTAAACCGGTTAACCCCTAAAGCCTTAGATATAGATTGTATACTAAAGATCTATAGATTGGTTACGTTTTCTTATTAAATGGATTAGCTAGTATTTCTCTAGTAAGAATTAGACTCTATATCGTTTTACCTATTCTATATAGGTGTTATGGGCTTTCTCTAGTGTCCTATAGTTCTCTGCGGCTGTTGGCCCATATATAATTAGGTTTATATTATTAACAAAGCCTATCCCCTAGGTCGCCCCTTTCTTAAAGGTGTTAAGCAGGTTGCTTATAAAGAAGAGGAAGAGTATAGGCGATAGAGGTGATCCTTATAGTATTCCTATTATAACTGCGATAGGGGGGCTCTGGTATCTATTAAAGATCAGTAATATTTCTTTCTGGCCTGTAAATCCTTAAATAAATTGAATAATCCATTCTAGAAAGCCCTTTGCCCTAAGGATATATAGGAGACGCTTATAGGGTATATTATTATAGGCGCCGCTGATATCTAGGCTAAGTATTAATACTATAAAGTCCTTTCGCATAGCCCATGCAGTTTTAATGGTAGTAGCGAGTAGTGTAAGTGCTAATAGCGTTAAGCGATTCTTTCTTGCCCC
>Ga0307507_10001766_pt1 | contig 47528 bp, 31 predicted proteins | sample 7_EM_MG_FD_207223 | JGI IMG/M metagenome (GOLD analysis project Ga0307507, IMG submission 207223) | Populus trichocarpa ectomycorrhiza microbial communities from riparian zone in the Pacific Northwest, United States - 7_EM | ecosystem: Host-associated > Plants > Roots > Unclassified | place...
GTATAAGATTATATTAGATAATATATAATAGTTAAATATATAGCATATAACTTTACCTTAATTGCATGTCAAGAAATATATAGTTACCTTTTAAAGTTGCTAAGTAGGTTAACTGCGTATTAAGGAATATATAGTTAGCTTTTAAAGTTGTTAAGTAGGTTAACTGCGTATTATTTAACTTTTAAAGTTGCTAAGTAGGTTAATTGCGTGTTAAGAAATATATAGTTAGCTTTTAAAGTTGTTAAGTTAGTTAATTGCATATTAAGTTAGTTAAATTGCGTATTAAGTTAGTTAATTGCATATTAAGTTAGTTAAATTACGTGTTAAGTTAGTTAATTATATATTAAGTTAGTTAAATTGCGTGTTAAGTTAGTTAATTATATATTAAGTTAGTTAAATTGCGTATTAAGTTAGTTAATTGTATATTAAGTTAGTTAAATTGTGTATTAAGTTAGTTAATTGCATATTAAGTTAGTTAAATTGCGTGTTAAGTTAGTTAATTGCGTACTAAGTTAGTTAATTGCGTGTTAAGTTAGTTAAATTGCATGTTAATTACGCGAAATGCGAAAATTAAAGTCTACTTAAATCTTATCCTACAAATATTTTCCCGATGCAGATATTTAGAAGAAAGTAGATAAAGCTATCTTATCTATACCTTGGATTAAACGCATTATTAACTAAATCTAAAAAAGAGAATAGGAAGTAAAGGAGAATAATTAGAATATAGAATTTATAATTAATTTTAATTCTAAAACCCCACCTTCTACTAAACCAACTAGCTATGCTGCCGTGTTTAGTACTAGTTAAATTCCTTTTAAACTTTAGAATACCTGGATACTTAACCCTAGTACAGATACCCACGTCTATAATAATAAAGAAGACTTTACCTTCTTATACCCAGTAGTAGAAGACGACTACCTAATTACTAGCGGAAATTTTGTGAAAATTTAAGCTTATGGAATAGTAACCATTACTATTAATATACCTACTAGGAAGTTAAAAATAAAGCTATTCTATATAGCACTAGCACCTACCTTTTTTATAAATATTGTAGCACTTTTAAGAGCTACTAATAACAATATCTATTTTAACTTAGGATGAAATATGCTATACTATCTAGTAACTGGCGAAATAGTTTACTATGCGAAACAACTAGGGGGCCACTAGGCACTAATGTATAGAGAGCCTATAAGTACCCTAGATTTGACTTAATCAACATTCTTAACCTCTAAGAGGTACTAGCTAAGCCGTATGGCCCGCAAACTAATCGGAGCCATAGCTACAAGATGGCACAAAATTCTCGGCTATATAGGACCTAATGCTATTGCGCAGCTTCCTAAGCACGTTATTAGCGTAGAGCTAACCGAATTTAAAACTAACGAACAAGCACCACTTAAAATTAAATGTAAAGTTTTCTTACTAGCAAAGCATATACAGCAGATCTCTTAAAGACAAGAACACGAATTTCCAGCCACTTAACCATTTAAACGGCTAGTATTTAATATCATCCACCTTAGAGTACTAGGGTATAACAGCGATAGATATATTATATATTTCTATTACACATATTCTAAATTTAACTTTGTGTATACCGCTAAAAATAGGGATAAAGCTACCATCCTACCTACTATTTATAAAACTTACTGCTTAATTAAGACATAATTCTACTAAGACGTTGTCTTCTTCTAGAGTAATAATAAATAAGCATTTAGATAAACGGAAGACATCCTAGATACGTAGTATACAAACAAAGGCATTACCTTTAAATGCCAAGCACTATATACTAAAGAACAAAATGGTGGAGCAGAACGATCTGGACAAACCCTTATAGAATAATTAAGGTCTATATAGCTAGAAGCATCCTTACCCCTATCTCTAGGACTAGAAGCCTTTCTTACTACTAGCTATACACTTAATCAAACACCAAATAAACAACTAGGGTAGAAAACTCCGTACAAGGTCGCCTACGGCAAGCTACCATTACTTACCTATATATACGAATATGGTTGCAAGACCTATACACTAAATAAACAAGTTAGAAAGGGAGACAAGCTAGCTCCTTATACATTAATTAGACACCTAGTCGGCTATAATTTAATAAATATCTATTAAATCTAGATTCCAAGTCTTTATAAAGTTATTTAAACTAGAGACGTTATATTTAATAAGACCTTATTCTATAACCCTAAGGATTAAAACATCAATTACCTACTTAGGGAAGCATTAGAAGACACCATCTAGGCAATTAGTCTACTAGAACCTCTTTATAAGGACAAATTTAAGGATAAATCTATCTTATATAGACCTACCTTAAATGCAGATTAAATGACTATATTAAATGACCTAGTAGAGCTTTCTATAAAGGATATCGAACAGCTACTAATACCTAGTAGAACGGTATCTCCGGATCTGCTAGAAATAAATACTACACCAGGAGGACTTTAAGACGATATCCTAGATATAATTAAAGCAATTCCTACCCAGCTAGGTTCGCCAGAACCGTTAAATATAGCTCTATAAGCTAACAAGGTCTTAGCCAATCCTTCTACCGACCTCGTCCTACTAGAAGGTTCCAAACAAATTCAACGTCAAGTATACACAGCAGCACTAGCCAATATACCTACCCTATTTAGTTACTACGCTGGCTTTACTATAGGACTAGTAAAAGACATTAACCAAACTAGATCCTCCCTATATAGAGATAATCTTCCTCCTAAACTAAGGAACCTAAAAGAGTTAAGAAAGCACTCTTTAACTACTAGCTTTTAAAAGGCTATAGAAAAAGAATACAATAACCTAAAACGCTAAGGGATATTCAAGACTATACTAAAAGAAGAAGTATATAACAAGCAGATCCTTCCACTGAAATAGGGTTTTAAATACAAGTTTAATAGCAACAGCTATCTATAAAAGCTAAAAGCTTAACTGTGCGTCCGCGGAGACCTGCAGATTACTAAGGAAGAGACCTATATAGCAACCCTAGCTGCTCGAATATTCTGTGCCCTTATAGCTATAGCAGCCGCATTCAATTTGGAGATTTAACAGTATAACGCTATAAACGCATTTACGAATGCAAGACTAGATAAGCTAGTCTACTGTTACTGCCTAGAAGGCTTTAATCAAAACAAATATATCCTAAAGCTACTTATGGCGCTATACGGGTTAAAGGTCTTACCACTACTTTAGTACAAAGAGCTTATAAATACACTGGCCAAATTTGGGTTAAAGCCTGTCCTAGGTACGAACTGCCTTTACACTAATAGACGACTTATTGTCTTCTTTTACGTAAACAATATCGCCGTTCTATTTGCCAAAAATGACCTTTAAAGACTTAAAGAATTTAAAGCCAAACTTCTACATCGATATGAGATCCGTGCACTAGGAGACCTATAATGGTTCCTAGGAATTCAAATTAAACAAAATTAGGCAAGTAGAAAGCTCTAGCTCTGCCAAAACTCCTATATTAAAAAAATAGCTAGTCGATTTAATATTTAACTAGGAAGATTTCCTAAGTCACTACTTCCTGCCAAAGAACTGATTCCGTCTAACCAGCAAACAAACCCTTAAAGAACACTAGCCTACTAGCAACGGGTTGGTTCTCTTGCGCACCTTACCATATTTAGGAGACCTAATATTGCGAAGACGCATTTAAAGCTAGCAGAATTTCTTACTAATCTAAATCAAAAGCACCTCGATGTATTAAACCAAGCTATTACCTATTGCCTTGGAACAAAATCTATAGCTATTAAATACTCTGGCGAAGTATTTGGAGTATATGTCTACTTTAGAAACCCTAAAGGAGAAGACGTTACCTTTTATGGAGCATCTAACGCAGCATTTGCAGACCATAAAGAGACTAGATAGAGCTCTTAAGAATACCTATTTATCCTATTTAGAGGACTAATTAATTAAAAGGCAACCCTATAAAGATTAGTAACTCGCTTAACTACTAAAGCAGAGCTTCTCTCCCTGTCTATGGCTGCTGTTAAGATTATCTAGTAGCAGCGTTTCTTTAAGGCAATCGGTCTCAATTTAGAACGCGATTTTACCCTACTATGCAACAATATGCAGACTATATGACTCCTAAGACAGGATACACCAAAGCTTAACACCAAGCTACAACATATCGATGTCCATCAGCATTGGCTCAGACAGGAAGTCCAAGATAAAAAGATCGACATACAGTGGGTCCCTATAGACAAAATACCTACCAACGGCCTTACCAAGATTCTACCCCGTTAAAGGTACGAGGCATAGATAAAGCAACTAAATTTGGTGGATATTCGACATTAAATTGCTACTGCATTATCTAATAAAGACTCTTAAACATCACCCTATCCCTTTATTACTCCTAAATTGTATCTAAAATTTCCTATTTTGGTATAGTCTCTACCTTCATTTTATTGTCTACAGCTTTGACTACACCGTCAAATCTGGGGGGGTGTGTAACCGACTACCCATACACCGCCAGAATGCCAATCTAACTCGCCTGCATATTGACTCGCTCACCGACTCGGTCACTGACTCGGTTAAATAACTCAATTAATTACCCCTTATTGTCTACACCTTTTATGTATATATACCACCTGATTTCTATAGATTTAGAATTAAGTCGCTCACTCAATTCTCCCACACTTGCACTGTTATAGAGGATACTAAGATTAGCTATATTATTGGACAAATAAAGGGCATCCTATTTAATAGGCTTTTTGCTTAATAGGAGACTAGCAGTCCCACTAGGAAGTCCTTAACGACCTTAACTAAATATACCGCAACCATAACCTAGTGGCTACTAGTTAAGCTAAACTACGCGCCCTAAAGATAAGTCCTATTAAATTATTTAATAAGTTCTATGTTAAATTCCAGGAATACACTGGAGTCCTTGCCTAAGACAACGCTAAAGACTAAGAAGATCTTCTTAAAAAAGTCACTTATTACCTTAGTCACGCAGCCGCTAGCCATAACTATAATAACATTTATAATATAGTAGCAGCCCTGTAGAAGATTAAACAACGGCTAAACCAGATTACTACTACAAACCCTTACCTAAAGACCTCCCTATAGAAGCCCTCCGGACCTACCAAACCACTAACACTTACTACCCTAAGCAACACTACTGGTCCTAATATTAACCTCTCTATACCAGCCTTCCTAAAGAAGCTACTAGATAGAGAGCGCGAGCTACTCCAGAAGCTAAGGCATTGCTATAGATGCCGTTAAGAAGGCTATTATAGCTATAGTCCAAACTGCCTAATGGTTAGGTTTAGTAGCTGCTATTAAATACCTAACCCTATACCCCGGACACTAAATACGTCGCTACGCGCCGCTACTGCATAAGATAAAGATATAGCAATAGTAGTAGAATTAGACGTAAAAGTGGAAAATATAAAGTCCTAGCCCTAAGTTATAGGTTGGGACACTCTGACAATGGAGGGATCTATATATTAGCTTGCTTAATAGATAGCTTAATAAAAATAGAAGGATAGAAGTAAATAGTCTTACCTATAGAGGGAACTACTGCCAAGAAATAATATAAAACCTATTCTATAATTAACTGCGGAGCTACTAATAAATTTATAGACACCTAATTTGTACGTACTTATAACCTACCTACCTTACCCCTTACTAAAGCCCGCGCCCTATAACTCGCTAACGGTAGTTATACTATATAAAAGATTACCTATATGGTATAACTCTACCTAAATATAAACGGATACCAGGAGGAGCTCTAGGCCTATATTATACTACTTATAAACTACCCTATTATCCTTAGAATAAACTGGCTTAAATAATACAACCCCACTATTAACTGGCAAAAGAGAGAAGTAACCTTTAACTCTAAATACTGCAGAGAGACTTACCTAGGGCATGGCCTAGCCGCCTCTATCTACTCCCCAGGATATTAACCTAAGGAAACCCTTATTACCCCACCTATAACCAACTGCTACTACGTAAGCGCTGCGGCCTTCTACCGCATAGCATATAGGAAAAGCTAGATCGTTGCCGCAGCCTCCTAATTATGACTATATAAGCTTAATAAAGATTAGGACTACGTCCTCTATAGTAATAAGATAGATATAGTTAACCTCCTAGAAAATAATACCCCTATAGAACTCTATAGACTTTCACCCTTAGACTTTAAGAAGTTTATAAAGCTTAAAAAAGGACTTACTAACAAGGAACTCCGTAAGCTTCTTCCTAAGAGATACTATGACTTTATTAACGTATGCTTACAAAAGAGCGTAGATATACTCCCCCTATATTAACCTAATGACTATGCCATTAATATTAAATAAGGAAAAACTCCGCCTTATAAGAGACCCTACTTAATATTAAAAGACGAACTTCTAGTTATTAAAAAGTATATCAACAAGCACCTTAATAAAGGGTTTATTTGTCCTAGTATATCCCTAGCAGCTGCCCCTATCCTCCTTACTAAAAAGCCAGGAGGAGGTATTTAATTCTATATTAACTATAGAAAACTTAACGCTATTATAATTAAGAACTAATACCCTATACCACTTATACGCGAGACCCTTAAACGGCTTAGCTAAGCCAAAATCTATACCAAGCTTGATATTATTGCCGCCTTTAACCACCTCTAAATACGGGAAGGTAATAAATAGAAAACCGCATTTGCATCGCGCTTCGGCCAATTTAAATATACTATTATACCTTTTGGCGTATGTAACGGCCCAGGCAGCTTCTAAAGCTATATTAATAACGCCTTATAGGACTACCTTAACAACTTCTACTCCGCGTACCTAGACAATATACTTATTTACAGCGATAACCCTTCTAAGTATACTAAGCACGTTTAAAAGGTCCTATAGCGCCTTAAAGACGCAGGACTTTATATTAATTTAAAAAAGTGCGAATTCTCAGTTATAGAAGTAAAATACCTTAAACTAATTATTACTATTAAGGGTGTCCGTATGGACCCCAAAAAAGTATATATAATTACCAGATAGTAAACCCCTACCTATATTAAAGACGTATAAGCCTTCCTTAGTTTCGCTAACTTCTATTAGAAATTTATATACAACTTCTTAAGTATTATAGCACTACTTACAGCAATAATGCGAACAAAGGGCCTTTCCGTAAAAGGAAGAAAAATATATCTATATTTTATCTAGACGCCTAAATGCAAAAAGGCGTTCTAAGACTTAAAAAATATGTTTATTAAAGCACCTATCCTAGCTTACTTTATACTAGGACAATAACTCTATCTTAAGACTAACTCCTTAGACTATATCGGGAAAATATTTACAGAATAAGATTTAAGTAGACTTTAATTTTCGCGTTTCGCGTAATTAATATACAATTTAACTAACTTAACACGCAATTAACTAACTTAACATACAATTAACTAACTTAACACGCAATTTAACTAACTTAATATACAATTAACTACTTAACACATAATTTAACTAACTTAATATATAATTAACTAACTTAACACGCAATTTAACTAACTTAATATACAATTAACTAACTTAATACGCAATTTAACTAACTTAATATACAATTAACTAACTTAACACGCAATTTAACTAACTTAATATGCAATTAACTAACTTAATACATAATTTAACTAACTTAATATACAATTAACTAACTTAATACATAATTTAACTAACTTAATACGCAATTTAACTAACTTAATATACAATTAACTAACTTAATAACTTTAAAAGCTAACTATATATTTCTTAACACGTAATTAACCTACTTAGCAACTTTAAAAGTTAAATAATATGCAGTTAACCTATTTAATAACTTTAAAAGCTAACTATATGTTCCTTAACACGCAGTTAACCTACTTAGCAACTTTAAAAGGTAACTATATATTTCTTAACATGCAATTAAGGTAAAGTTATATGCTATATATTTAACTATTATATATTATCTAATATAATCTTATACAATCTTATATAGTTTTATTACTTGGAGGCTCTGCATAAGGCTCTATATAAGGCTCTATATAAAGCTCTATATAAAGCTCTACACGAAGCTCTATATGAAGCTCTATACGAAGCTCTATACGAAGCTCTACACGAAGCTCTACGTACAGAGGCTCTGCACGAAGCTCTACGCATAGAGGCTCTACACGACGCTCTGCACGAAGCTCTGCACGAAGCTCTACACAAAGCTCTACGTACAGAGGCTCTGCACGAGGCTCTGCGCGAGGCTCTGCGTATAGAGGCTCTGCACGAAGCTCTATATGAAGCTCTGCACGAGGCTCTGCACGAAGCTCTGCACAAGGCTCTGCGCGAAGCTCTGTATACGGAAGCTCTATATGAAGCTCTACACGAAGCTCTATACGAAGCTCTATGTACAGAGGCTCTGCACAAGGCTCTACGCGAAGCTCTACGTATGGAGGCTCTACACGAAGCTCTGTATTAGGTCCCCGCTATATTCCCAATAGTGTCTACACGTGTCTCTGCCTATGTAGCCGCCTTATTTTTTTTACCCTTCTTTTCTTCCTTACATCCTCCCTACCTAGGGAGGCACTAGAACGGCAGCCAGCAGAAAACCGTTACTAGAACTAGATAACTATTGCTAAAACTAGACAACCGTCGCTAGAACTAAACAACCGTTACTAAAACTAGACGACCGTTGCCAGAGCTAAATAACTATCGCCAGAGCTAGACAACTGTCGCTAGAACTAGACAACCGTTACTAGAACCAGACAACCGTTACTAAAGCTAGATAACCGTCGCTAGAACCAAACAACCGTCTCTAGAGTTAGACAACTGTTGCTAAAACTAGATAACTGTCGCCAGAGCTAGATAACCGTCGCTAGAACTAGACAACTGTTGTTAAAGCTAAACGACCGTTACTAGAACCAAACAACCGTCGCTAGAGCTAGATAACCGTTGCCAGAACTAGATAACCGTTGCTAGAACTAGATAACCGTCGCTAGAACTAGATAACTATTACCAGAACTAAATAACCGTCGCTAGAACTAGATAACTGTTGCTAGAGCTAGACAACCGTCGCTAGAACTAGACAACCGTTGCTAGAGCTAGACAACCGTTGCTAGAGCTAGACGACAACGACTAGCTAGCAAGCACTATAAACAATTTAATTAATTAATCGAATCAAGGTAGCATAGACAGGTAGGCACAAATAGGGAGATGCTAACAGGTAGGCAGATATAGACAGGTAAGCAGATGCAGATAGGCAAGCAGATATAGACAGGTAGGCAGATGCTGACGGGTAGGCAGATATAGATAGGTAGGCAGATGTAAATAGGTAGGCAATATAGACAGGTAGGTAATGTAAATAGGTAAGCAGATATAGATAGGTAAGCAGATGCAGACAGGTAGGTAGATACTAATAGGTAGGCAGATATAGATAGGTAGGCAGATATAAATAGGTAGGCAATATAGACAGGTAGGCGATATAGGCAGGTAGGTAAGTTAATAGGTAAATAGGTAGAAGAGAACTATCGCTATATTATATTAAATTATCTAAAATAATATTATTTATTTTACTAGCCTTATAAATAGCTTTAAAGTAGCTTTTATTTATTTAAAATATGTTATTAGTATAAAAGAGGTAAATATAATTATAGTTGCTAAATGCGTAGATTACTGGTAGGTTGCGCGCAGGTTGCGCGTAGGCTGCGCGCAGGCTGCGTATCAAAAAAACACGACATAGGCTAGTCGGTCGAGTTGCTAAATGACCTCAACTGCGCGCCAATTGCGTCAACCACCAACCATTGAGGCTATTGAAAGGGTACCATATTTTGCCGATGTACGTTAACGCGGGCGTCCTCTCTAGATAGGTAATAACAGTCTCCTCTACCTAGTTGCATTCTACTTATCTAAGCCTACACTATAAGAATATAACTATAAGATCTATAATAAGGAACTCCTTATAATTATATAAGCATTTAAGGAATTCTAACTAGAACTCTTCTTAGTAGAACCTAACCAGCCAACTAAAGTCCTTATAGATTATCGCAACCTTAAGTACTTTATAACTATAAAATAACTAAACTAACGCTAAGTATATTAGAATAAGTTCCTCTCCAGTTTTAACTTTAAAATTGTATATAGGCTAGGAGTATAAGGTACTAAGCCTAATAGCCTAATACGCCGTTTACAAGATCTTCCTTAGTTAGAAAATAACCCTTATAATTAATTCCAACAACAAACAATCCTAAAAGCACGAAACTTAGCCCTAGGCATACTACCTAAGATAGAACTAACCGCCCCTCAGCTTTATACCACAGAACTAGAGTTACCCCCTAAAATTAATAAACTTATTACCATAGTATATAACACCTCTATTAACCTATTACTATATTAATTAATTACCGTAAAGATTGCCGGCACCTATATACTACCTATTAACCTCCAAAGCTTAGGCCAGATTAATATAGCAGCCTTAGAAGTAAAAGAGAATAGGCTCTATTATAGAGGCCGTCTATTTATCCCTAACTTAGAAGACCTATAACTGTGACGGTGCTGGAGCGCGTTACCTGCCATATTCAACCAATCAGGATTTTCCATGCCCGGCATGCAAAATCGCTATTGGCCCGCTTACTACTAGCGCCTTGGCGGCCCTCGCGACATGTCTACCTACTGCCCCTGAACGATTCTTCTTCTTCTTCTCCTTAGCTTAGTATTCTTGTATGGTAGCAATCTACAAGCTTCGGTTTAGAAGCATTTGTACGAGCCCGTCACAATAACAGTAACTAATCTAAATGGCCTATGACCTCCAATTAAGTAGCCACCTAGGCAAAGGAGAAACCTATAAGCTCCTTAGCTAATACTACTTCTAGCCCAAAATAATAGACTTAGTTAAACGCTTTATAAGCGCCTACTACGGCTGTAAATGTGCTAAAGCATTTTATATAAAGTACTAAGGACTGCTATACCCTTTACCAGTACCTATACGCCAATGGGCAGATATTACTATAGATTTTATTGTCGACCTACCACCTTATAAATGACATGGCCGAACCTATAAGAACATCCTTATAATAATATACTAACTTATAAAAGAACGCCACTACATCCTAACTAAAGGCGTAGCTATAAGCGATGTTGCCAACGCCTTCCTCCGCAAAGTCTACCGACTATATAGGTTATCCAACTCTATTACGTCTAACCGAGACACGTAATTTAACTCTAACGTATAGAGGCAGATCTGCCAACGCCTTAGTATCTCTATTAAGATGTCTATATCCTTTTACTATAAAACTACGGAATAATCAGAAAATGCTAATGCTAGTATAAAGGCGTACTTATAATAGGTTGTCGCCTATAGTTAGGATAACTAGGTAGACCACCTTCTACTAGGTGAATTTGCAGTAAACAACTACATCTTAGCCACTATAGGACTTACCCCGTTCTTCGCGAATAAAGGATATTACCTATAATCTAGTATAAAGCCACCAGAGCCTATTAATAAGAAACTACTATATAGAAAACGCCTTAAGATGCTACTTACTAATTAATATGCAGACCGTATAAAAGACCTACTTAACTACTATAAAGGAGAGATGGCCTAGGCCCAAGTAAAACAAGCTTACTTTACCAACCGTTATAGAATACCACCACCTAAGATGCGTGTTGGCGACTGGGTATGGTTAGATATATATAATATCTCTACATAGAGACCTATAAAGTCACTTAATTATAAGAACCTTAGCCCCTACTAGATTAAACAAGTTATTAATAGAGGAGCTATATACAAACTAGAGCTCCCGCCTGCCTTAGCTACCCGTGGGATATAGCCCGTATTTCACCTATAGCTACTACACCTTTACTAGCCTAACCCTCTACTAGGACAAATATAGCCTAAACCCCCACTAGTATTAATCCAAGATAAGAACGAAGATAAGAACTATAAGGAGTGGACTATTAAACAAACTATTAACTCTAAATACTTTAGTAAAGGCAGAGGACGGCGGCTCTACTATAAAGCTACCTATATAGGATTTGATATAAATTAGCCAGAATGGCAACTATAGAAAGATTTTAAAAACGCAAAAGATCTAATTAGTAATTTCCACTACATAAACTTATAGAAACTAGGCCTAAGTAGAGATTTCGTACCTAATCCCCTATGGGAGCCGTTATAGCTAAATCATTATATATTACCGTCACGTAACCACTCTGATAAGATATTAAGGAACTTTAACCGGCGGTTAAAGTTATCTAATTAGTTAGATTCTAGATACTAAGGAGAAGCCAGCTAATTAGGATTTTTTATCCCCGGGATAGAAAATCGCTATTAGCTCGCTTGCTACTAGCGCCTTAGCAATACCCTCGCACCTTACTAAGTCCCTAACAGCCTCCTTCCCCTCTATAGCCTAGTACCTTCGCATAGTAGTAACCTATAAGCTTTAAGTCAGAAGCACCTATATAAGCCCATTATATTTATAACAGTATTTCCTCTTCTAGATACCCTAAGCATTCCCCCCTATATATATATAGCAACCACAGCATTGCCGGAGCTCCGCCTTAATAGGAGGGGGGGTAGTGTCACGGAACCTAACTATAGGGGCCTCTATAGGAGAACCCCGTGCTCTTGCATACATCTCGCGTATAGCTTATATCAGCTACGCGAGGGTATATTACCTCCTTACGCCCTCGACCCTTACGATCAATCGCATAACGTCTTATAGACTACCCGAATACATACGCTTTATAGCCATTACCCCCGTTCCGTGACAACTTTCTACTATAGGCTTATTAGTAAATATATAACAAAGCCTTTTAAGAAATACTATAGTAAACTTATTAATAGGCTAGGTATATAGATAGAAGTAATAATAAGATCGAATTATAGAGTAAGTGCTTAATAGATTAATTCTAATTATATTCTAAGATTTATTACAAAAAGAGAACTATCTAAGGTAGAGACTATAGTCTTTTTAATACACAGCCTAGCTTCTAAGAAATGTACTAAATACGTTTATATATTAGTATATTAGTACATAGCGCGTTTCTACGTTCCTATATTTCTATATTCCTACTTTCCTACTTTCTAAACCTATAATATATAACTTATTATATAACTTATTAATCCCTTATCCTATAGTTTAATTAGTCCTAGCGCCTCTCGCGCTTCTACTACTAGTCCATTTATATCCTCCCTAAGTAGTTACACTACTATTAATATAAGGTCTATAATAAGTATAGGATTTAGTCTATAGCCTATTTTATAATATATAGTTAGCTTATTATAAGGAGCTTCCTATAGGTAATATAAATAGGGACTAGTAGTATATAGGGTATTGTGCCCCTATATTACTACTAGCCGCCTATATAGCATAGTATATAGTAGCTACTACTAGCTCTAAGGACCTTACCCCTAAGCTAAACTTTAACCCCTAATATACCTAATAAGTGGGTAGGACTATATCTTAGCTAGAGAAGCTATTATATAGCTTAAAAGGATAGATATATATATTACTATATTAATAGACAAAACCGTCTATTTACTAGGACAGTATACTAATGAGATGTACTTATAGAGTAAATAGGAGTTACTTAGGTAGGGGAGGCTTTTAGCTAGGCCTTAACTATAAAAGGTATATAATATAACTGCGGGTATAATAAGCTATTAAAAAACCAGGGTAGAGGCCTAAATAAGTAGGTATATTAAACTTTACTATATTATTAGCTAATATATAACTACCTATTTAATTATAACGGCCTTAAATAAGACGTTTTAGATATAAAGAAAAGACACCTATAAGTTACTAAACTAATTACTACTATAAAAGGACTAATAATAGTATAATATAACTGCGGATACTTAAACTATAGAGCAATACACCCTCTATATAATAGTTTAGATTTAGAAGAATACTAAATAATAGCCCTATATAAACTAGACCTAGCTAGCTATATATTAATATATAGGCATAGAGCTAGCCCTAATATAGCTATAGCTCCAGCTGTTAAAGGCATAGCCCATAGCTATTTTTATAAACGGGTTAAACGCCCTCCCTACTAGTATATATTTAAAATATAGTGCTAAGACAATAGTTTATATATACGCGAATTCTTACTAAAATAAACATGACTTTAAATAATCGCATAACGCCGCGGCAATTAAATGCAGCCAAATTAGTATATAGATTATTTAATTGTAGTTAATGCTTTGTCTGCTAACTATATGCTTTTCTTACTACCTTTAGCCTTCGCTCTATAAAGTCAATTAAGTATTGCATAAGGCCTTAATTAAGAGCTATATATGCCTCCTTATATACCTTAATTAAACGCTCTAAATACTCCCTACTTTATCCTATCTATTTAAGCTTTAGATAAAGCTTAAGAACCTTTCTTTTTAGTGCTAACTAACGGTGCTTAATTAAGTTAAGATTAGGTAAGTATAAAAGGAATTCTAAAATCTAAATACTATACCTGTTACGGACAGCTTAAGTACGATTTTACGACTACTTAGAGAAGAGTCGGAGGAAGCTAGTTAGTTAATATAGGCACGGTCCAGAATAGAGCCGGTGGAACTATGTGACGAGGAATAGTAACCAAGGTCACGTAGCGTTAAACGTATTAACTGTGTTAAACGGAAGGGACGTTACGTTTAATACAGACAACACATACCTTATATATAAGGGAGGATTTCTTAGGAGTATGGTTGTGTATTTAAAGGACCTTAGTCCCTACTGTAGATAGTTCTTTCCTTGTAGTAAATCTTAGAATACAATTGGAGTTGATCTGTTAGGCAACCACTCCACTAGTTATTATTATGTTGTTAATTTGTTCTTACCTATATACCCAGCCCAATAATAGAACCTACCGTAGTTCCTACTACAAGGTTCCGTTACACATTCACTACTAAGGTTATGGTACTGAACAAGGTCGAACAATATGCCACCTAAAGCACTAGTTACGATGACGTCGACGGCAGCCACGACCTTAGGGTTAGGAGATGCTAGTATAGCGGGCATGGATTCTTAAGTAGTTACACGAGGTCAGTTATAGGAAATGGTTAATCACTTATAGGATAATAGCAGGCTACTTAAAGAACGCATTAATGGAATTGGAGTAGCAAAGGTTAAGTTACCTTTAATTAAACGGTTCTTAGGAGAGAAGTTAAAGCTTAAAGGGTTTTTTACGTAGATGCATTTTAAGGTTGTGCAAGAAGGAGTAAAGTTAGCAACACCTACGGATCAGGTAGCATACGCAGGACTATTCTTAACAGGAAGAGCTCTAGAGTGGTTTAAGCCTCCTTACAGAGGTATAAGCAAATGGTATAACAACTACTAACCCGGACGTACGGTATGTATTTACAAGTTAGAACGGATTTGCAGAACGGTTAACGCAAATATTTAGAGACCCTAAAGCAACCATAACAGCGGAACGAAAACTTCAGAACTTAGTATAACGCACTTTAGTAATTAAGTATATAACGCAGTTTTAAATACTAGCCACGTAGGTTGAGTGGAATGATAGGGCGCTTATAGCATAGTATAGGTAAGGACTTAAGGCTAAAGTCTAGGACGTAATCATCCTAATAGAAGATGTGGGTACCCTAAGGGAACTAATAGACCAGTTAATAAAGATTAATAATAGGATCTATCAAAGGGAACAAGCCAAGAAAGGGCAAGACAGAGTTCCATAATTATATAAGGCGTAGAGTACGCAACGACAGACATAGAGTTAAAAACTATAGAATGGCGCAGAGCTAATAGACCTAAGCGGTACCAAAGAGTCTAAGAGGTGGATAAAGAAACTATGGAAACCCAGAGGTTAAGGATCTAGTAATTAAAGGACCTAGGAGTAGAGGCCAAACTAGGGATCTTAGCAGTAAAAGACGTTTAGGCGGACTCCACAACAAGAAAGATGGTTTAAAGATAGGGCTTATATAAATTGCGGAAAATAGGGTTATTTTGCCAAGGACTACAGAGGTAGTTAGAGTAATTATGCAGTAAAGGGAACTAGGCTAGCAGACGGCACATATATACAAAGGGATAACGGTGCACTGTAAGGAATAAAAGAGTGTTTAATTAACAGTTTTGCGTTTTGTTATAATAACGCATGCCAAATTTATAAGGACGCTAAGTATAGCGTAAGCTATTAGCTGTAGGAGCCATTGTTATCTAAGTTTAGAGGAACCAATAAACTAGCTCATAGATCGGATATTAAGGAAGATAAGTTTAACATAGGCAAAGTATTTACCAATAATAAGGTAATAAGGGCAGCTTACTAGAAGTATGCAAACCTTAGAGAAGTTAAAACAGAAGCAGAAACTAAGACCATTATAGAATAGGGTTTAGTAACGGGTATTATAATACCGTTGGATATAACTTCTATCGCTTTATAAGACGAAAGGAGTAACGTTTAAAAGAAACTAAGTAAGTGGACAACTGCTAGTGCTAGCTTATTACTTAATAAAGGTAAAAGGCCACAGGCTTAAGATTCTTAAGAAGAGATATAAGACGCTTAAGATTCTTAAGACAAGATAAGATATACCTAAGGACCCACAACGGACAAAAACCGATGGGAAAGGGTAATAACTCAGTTTAGTAATAAATGAATGAGTATAGGACACAAGTTTAAGAACTATAAGTTTGGGGAACGAATAAGAACGTTAATAGGAAGCTAAGATTTCGAAAAATGAATAAGGTCTATAGTAGTTCCAGGTAAATATAGTGTTTAGCCTAAAGATTAAACAGTTAATATAAGGATTAAGAAGTAAGATAACTTCTAAGATCTAGCTGCAAGACGCAGAAAGCAAGAAACTATAGATAAGTTTAGGACAAGAATTATTGCATAGTAAGAGCAGAAACTAGACTAGAGATCTAGTGTGTTAAACTATAAAAGGGATAGAGTACCTATATAAAGAATTACTAATAGGCTAAGTGCAGGGACACCTAGGGCAAAGTGGTTAGAAGAACTGGAATAAGAAGAGAATCTAGACATCCCAACTAGGTTTAAAGAAAGACATACCAAAGGATGTCATAATGTAGTAATAACAAGGTACTTTCTAACAGACAAACCATACACACTAAACCAGTTATACGGAAAGTAGTATAGGCAACGATATAACAACAAATGGGAAGATTTTTATGTATAGCTAGACGAAAAGGTAGTCTAAGACTAACCTATTACAGAGAAACGTATAAGTTACATTAAAGGAGTATTAATTATAACGTTAAGGAACCTAGAAGAAGGATCTAGGGACTAGAGAAGTAAACGATAAATCTTAGTACCAGCAGCAGAGATACCAGTAGTTAGGTTGACTAGGTATAGGTTTAAACTTAAGAATAAAGACAAACTAAGAGTTAACCCAAAACATATAGCGCATTATACACTATTATGGATAGCTTGTGTGGATAATATGTGCAATATGCATAGAGCACCAAAAGATAAGAACCGAAAGTACCTAGTAAGGATATATTGGGCACCAGAAGAGAAGCGGTTTAGGGATACTAAGTATATATATAGATGGCACCCAGTAGAAGTATAAGGTTAGGGAGACTTAATACTTTAACTAGGAAGATTCCTTATGGAAGAATACCTAAAGGGACAATAGTGGTGGGAGTGCCCAGAGAACACTTATCTATAGCATGTAGAGGAAAAGAAATAAACTAAGTATTGGCTAAGGTCGAACTAAATATAAGTAGGATCTAGCAGCTAACAGTTAGGAAAAGGGGAGGCGCATAGAACTAAAGGGAACTAGTATTAAAGCCTTAGACCCTTAAAGGAATATAAGAACGACACCTAAACTTATAAGTTAAGTGGCAAGATTAGCAGTTCAAAGTGTTGGTAGATAGTGAAGTAATAAGGAACCACGTGTTACCAAAAGCAGTAGAAAGGATAGGGTTACTATATAGACAGAAGAAACACCCGTATCCACTTATAATAATTTTAGGAGATTAGATAGCCTATAGAGAAGGCATTATTAATCTTAAAACAGGACCTATTTAATTAACCATTAAAGGGAGACCAGTTAGAGTGTCTTTTAATATCCTACTATTAGGACAGGATAAGGCGATATTAGGAATGCCTTAGTTATAGGAGTACAATCTAAAGATTAATTAGGTTACAGGTTAGGTTAATATTAGAGATACTTAATAATATAAGATGCGACAATAAACTAAGTTGGTATAGTACCAAGTTGGAGCAACGTATAAAGAGACTAAGTAAGACTTAAGTTATATACTAAAAAGATACCATAAGTATAGCAAAAAGTTATAGTCACTAGAAAGTAAGAAGCTATTAGAATACGCAGTATGGGACTATAAGATAGAATTAAAAGAGGGAATAAGTCTAAAGTTCTTTCTAATTTATAAGCTTACTAAAACCGAGTTAGTAGCACTTAAAGAGTTTATCTAGGAAAACTTACAAAAGGGATACATTAGACCATTATAGTTATTAGTAGGATATCCAGTGTTGTTTATCCCAAAGAAAAACGGAAAACTTAGAATATATATAGACTATAGACAGTTAAACAGCATCACTAGAAAGGATAGGTATCTTTTACCCTTAATTAGCGAAATCCAAGATAGGATAGGCAATGCGCAAATCTTTACAAAGATAGATCTAAGATGGGCGTACTATTAGATCAGAATTAAGAAAGGTAATAAATAGAAGGCAGCTTTTAGGTCAAAGGAAGAACTATATAAACCATTAGTTATGCAATTTAGGCTTATAAATGCACTAGTAACATTCTAGAAGCGAATTAACAGTGTGTTAGGAGAACACCTTAATAAGTTTGTTATAGTATATCTTAATAATATTATCATCTACTTAATAAGTGAGGAAGAACATGGAAAACATATTAAATAGGTCTTAAAGAGACTATAAGAAGAACTAATGCCAGTAGTAATTAAGAAATGTGAGTTCTTTACAAGAAAGACTAATTTTATAGGATTTATTATTAAACTAGGAAAAATTAGTATGGACCTAAATAAAGTCGAAGCTATAGTAAGCTGGCAAGAACTAGAGAACGTTATATAGTTAAGATCGTTTCTAGGGTTTTGCAACTACTATAGGAGGTTTATAGCATAGTAGTTAAAAAGTATTAAGCCGTTTATAAGGCTAACAAAGAAAGAGGAACTGTGGGTTTAGGGTAGTAAGCAGAAGAAGCTGTTCTAGGAACTTAAGAAGTTATTCACCTAGGAACTAGTCCTTAAGATCTATTAACCAAAGTTAGACACGGTTGTTAAGACAGATGTATTAGACTTTATACTAGGAGCATATTTACTATAAAAGCACCAGAACGCATAGCACCCAGTAGCATACTATAGTTAGAAAATGACACCACCAGAGTTAAACTACGATATTTACAACAAGGGGTTGCTAGGCATAGTTGCAGTACTTAAGAAATGGAGAGCATTCTTACAAGGCACAGAGAAACTATTTGTGGTTAAGACAGACTATAAGAACCTTATAGGATTTCTAATAACAAAGGAACTCAACTAAAGACAGGTTAAATGGGCGGAAATGCTTACAGAATACCATTTCGAAATTTAGTATACCAAGGGTACAGATAATATACGAGCAGACGCTCTAAGTAGGAAGGCTAAACTACAAAACAACAAAAAGCTATTAGGAGCTTTATTGCAAAAGAATAAAGATGGAGTAATTAGGTATAATTATCTAAGGATTATAGCAACTAAAGAAAGTCAGATCTACAAATCACTAGAAAGTAATTGGATATAGAAGATCTAAAAAGCATAGGTAAAGAATCCAGACTTAGAGCAATATAAAAATAGAGAAGTAACATATATGCCTAAGTCTATCGCAGAAGAATTTATTAAGGAATTCTATAAGGAAATAACATAAGGATATAATAGGTCTACAGAACTAGTATTAAGACTTTAAGAGGAGTATATTATTTAAGGAATCTAGGGACTAGCAAAATAAGTTATAAGGGAATATCTAAATTGCCAAAGGAACAAACCAACGAGGCATAAGCTGTACGGAGGGCTACAACCTATTAAAGTACCAGAAAGACCATGGGAGGTTATATTATAGGACTTTATTATTAAGTTACCAAAGTTAAAAGATCCTATTATGGGATAAGATTATAACGCGATTTTAGTAATAGTAGACAAGCTAATAAAGTAGGGATACTTTATAGCGTATACAGAAGAGATATTAGAAGAAGATATCGCTAAAATCTATATAAAAGAAGTATTTATAAAATATAGAGTACTAAACAAGATTATATTAGACAGAGATCCAAGATTTATAGTAGCATTTTAGAAAGTATTTCTGGCAGAATAGGGGGTTTGCGTAGCAACCTCTATAGCGTATTATCCGCAGACGGATGGATAAACGGAAAGACTAAACTAGACACTAGAACAGTATCTAAGATATTATATTAATTATGCACAGAATAATTAGGTATTGTTATTACTAGTTATACAGTTTGCATACAATGCAATACCACAAGAGAAAATAGGGATATTACTATTTAAGGCGAATTATGGGTACGAACTAAGAACATCATTATTACTACGTTAAGTAAAGAAAACGAGTAGCACAGCTAAGTAAAGAATGGAGACGTTAATAAATCTTTATGCAGACCTTAAAGAAACAGCTAAACTAGTATAAGAACAAATAAAGAGGTACTATAATACTAAGAGATCTAAGGGACTAGATCTTAAGGAGGGAGATAAAGTGTAGCTACTATATAAAAATTTTAAGAGTTAATAACTAAGCAAGAAGTTAGACTATATTAGACTAGGACCTTTTAAAATTATAAAAAGAATTTTATTAGTTATGTTTAAGTTAAAGCTACTAGCTAAAATAAAGATCTACCCTATATAATACATTGCAATGCTAGAACCAGCACACAGAAATATTAAACCACTAGTATATAAAGCAGACACGTATAGAGAATAGGAAGAGGATAAATAGCAAGTTTTAAAGATTGTTAGTTATAAGGACGTAGATAATAAAATATAGTGTAAAGTAAAGTAGATAGGCTATAGTAAGACTACCTAGAAACCACTAAGCAACTTAGAAAACGCTATAGGAAAGGTACAGGAGTATTAGAAGAGAAAGGGTTAGATAGTATTAATAAGAAAGGATCGCCAAAGAATAAGTTACCTAAGGGGGACCTAAAAGGAGCACCTACTAAGCTACTTAGAGTTGTTTCCCTCTTAGTTAGAGGAAAAACTAATCTTTTATTACCAAGTTCCTATAGACCTTATTAAACAAGTTTCTACTCCTTGAAACGAACCTTCTTACAAATATATTTAAGACGTTAAAGACAAGTATAAGCCAGACGTTGGGCTTTAAGGACGCGTGCGGACTCTTCTAAGGTACATTAAACCTTAAGAAGCGCTGAGGCTAGCTTACTATTAAGTTTCGCAGTGGCGAACTAAACATAAGACCCTATAATAAGTTACTTAGGGAACTTAAAGACTGTTAAGAGTTATAGAACGCGCACACTTAGCGTTAGAAATAGAGCAAACGTTATAGAACAATTAAACGTTTGCTTTAGTGCACTTAGAATAGGAGGAAGGTTGCCAAGATAAAGGACTTACTAGCGTAACGCAGACCAACCCCTCTTTTACGCACCTAGAGCAAGGAATCGCCATCACTTCACCAAGTAATAGTATTAAAGAGACAGTACGCAGGCGGCACTCCACCCAAGAAAGAGAAGAAGATGCTTTAGGTATAATAAATAAGGATATTAACTAGACTAATTAAACGGATATTATACCTCTAGTAGACAACTTAGAGATATTAGGAATCTTTAAGGACGAAGATAAAGAGGAGGGAGATAGTATTACGGATAGCTTAAGTACAATATTACAACTACTTGGAGAAGAGTCGGAGGAAGCTAGTTGGTTAATACAGGTACGGTCTAGAATAGAGCCGGTGGAACTATGTAACGAGGAATAGTAACTAAGGTTATGTGGCGTTAAACGTATTAACTATATTAAACGGAAGGGACGTTACGTTTAATACAGATAACACGTACCTTACGTATAAGGGAGGATTTCTTAGGAGTATAGTTGTGTATTTAAAGGACCTTAGTTCCTACCGTAGATAGTTCTTTCCTTGTAGTAAATCTTAGAATATAATTAGAGTTAATCTGTTAGGCAACTACTCTACCAGTTATTATTATGTTATTGATTTGTTCTTACCTATATACCTAGCCTAATAATAGGACCCACCATAGTTCCTACTACAAGGTTCTGTTACAATGCCTTTTTAACCATTCCTTTATAAAATTCAATATATGGGTTAAAGCGTTATTTATTTAGTAGATATTTAAAGGCTTATAGATTAGTATAAGGCCTTCTTTTAAGGCCTAGACATAGCTTTGGGTACTATAGCCTTTCTTTTACGCTAAAACGTCCCTTTATACAGTAATTAATTTAAGTATTCCTATATATAATTCAAATAAGCAGATACTTCTGGTATTGACTAAGCTTTTCGGGCGCTCTAAGTCTTAGTAGAGATTTAAGCGTATAGTGGTTATTCCATTAATCGATTATATTATAAACAACGCGACGACTAATGCGGTACCTAGTCACAATTTCAGTCTTCTCCTCCCCTGCTTCTACTGCGTTAAGGATTCCAGCTCTTTGTGTATCCAAAAGCTCTACTCGGACCTTTAATTTCCACTAGTTTCCGTGCCAAACGAGCGTTGCATTGTAACGTAGTAATTGATTGAATTTGGTGACAAATATTGTGATTGTGTGGTATTGGCTCGCGTGGGCACAGACCAGTGTCTTGGCACTATAAGTGAGCCCTTGCAAAATAGTTGGGCTGTATTATTCTGCTAGCATACTAGCAGGGAAGGCGTTGACCCGTTCGTGGTACCTTGCACCCGCGCGTTCATTACATGACCGTACCGAGTGCTGGCGTCCGTGGTGAATCTAAAACTGTGACTGTAGCGCGAGTTCCGCTGAGATGGACCGCACGGCATAAACAATATCATTGTGGCCTCCACCAGTTGCATAGGCCGCCACATTCATTGCCGGTCATTCATCTTTCATACCATCGCCTCAGCTACGCCAGTGACCCCTAGATCTTGCTATTCTATCCTCTCTATTGAAACGCATTCCATTATGTCCAACGTCGAAGACAAGGCTAATGGATTGACGGACCAGTCACCAGCGGCCTCGAACTCCACTATGGCGCAGCAGCTGGATGCTCAGCACCCAAGCGAGGGCTTCGGCGCCTGGATGCAAGCCCTCGGCGCCTTCCTCGTCTATGCCGCGACGTGGGGCCTGCTCAGCACCTACGGCTCCTACCAGTCTTACTACGAGCGCACCCTCCCAGATGTCTCTACAGACACCATTGCCTGGGTAGGGACTGTCGAGGGCGTCCTCCTGATCATGGGCGGCGTGATCACGGGGCCCATCTACGATCGCGGGCACATCCGCTCGCTGCTCTACGTCGGCACCTTTCTCACGGTCTTTGGTGTCATGATGCTCTCGCTCTGCACCGCTTACTGGCAGATCATGCTGGCCCAGGGCTGGTGCGTCGGTATCGGCTCCGGCATCCTCTACACCCCAAGCATCGCCCTCGTCGCTATGACCTTCACTAAGCGGCGCGCCCTGGCCGTCTGCTTCGCCACCTCCGGTACCGCCGTCGGCGGCATCCTCTACCCCATTGCCTTCGTGCGCCTGCTGCCCACCGTCGGCTTCGCCTGGGCCACCCGCATCCTCGGTTTTCTCACCTTCGCCGAGCTCGCCGTCGCCCTTGCCATCATCCTCCCCCACGCCGCGGCCCCAGTCAAGAACAAGACTGGGCCCCCACGCGCCCTATTCGAGCCCCGCGCGCTAACGGAGCCGGCGTTCGGCGTCTTTTGCCTCGCCCTCTTCTTTATGTGGATCGCGTACTGGGTCCCTTTCTTCTTCATTCCTACTTTCGCCGAGTTCCGCCTTGGCGCTACCCCGGCGTGGTCCTTCTACCTCCTCGTCATCACCAACGCCGCCACCGTCCCGGGCCGCCTCCTCGCCGTCTTCATCATTCCGCGCGCCGGAGTCGCTGGTGGAATGTTCGGCTTCGCCTTCATCTCGGGCGTCCTGCTCTACGCCTGGACGGCCGTGGTCTCGCTGCCGGGCTTCGAGACGTGGATCGTGCTGCTGGGCTTGTTCATGGCGCCGCTGGCGGTGTTTTACCCGGCCATCATCCCGCTGCTGTGTCCGTCCAAGGAGCTCGTGGGGACGCGGATGGGGATGGCGTCAGCCGCAGCGGCCTTGGGGGTGGTACTGGGGGTGCCGGTGAGTAGCAAGCTGAGTGACCTGGCGACGGGGGAGTTTTGGAAAATGCAGGTACTGATTGGGAGCTGCATGATGGCGGGGGCGGGGTGTCAGGCATTTGTGTGGTGGTCTTTGAGGAGGCAGCAGCAGAGGGCGGAGAGAAAGGGTTAAGGGCGCAAAAAAAGTCAATCGATGGTAGATACGAATAGACAGGCCTTTTATCAGTATTCAATATCAATGCAAGGCCGTATTGGAATTGATATTGAAGCTGAATTTAGTATTGGAAGTTTACTGAATATTGAATCTGAATTACTTATATATAGTCTTGGCACAGCGATGTAGTTGTAGTCAAGCTCCGTATGGCTCTAGCCCTTGGTAGAGCTCCAGAATACAGCAGCCCTCTCACCTCTGCTTTCACCACTATCGTCAACTTCACGATCCTTGGCTTGGTGTAGTTGGTAGTGGCTCCTTAAGCTCTTCTTAATTTGCCAAGACTCAAGAGCTTCTTCTACTACGCTCGTCGCCACAAGCCCCCCCAAGCCGCAATATTACTGAGCAACCAACTCTTTAAGCACTCGGTACGCTCAATATTCGTACTTCTGAGTAAAATACGGTCCCATAAGACCGTTCACCGTGCACCTAAAAATAATCGCTCAGACTTTCCCGATATAGATGGAATATGACGATGGCTCTGGAAGAGTCCTTCACACGGGTTTCCTGCTTACATAAGCAGACTTCCTTTGTTCCGCTTTTGGTCGATCTCCGTAGCAGTTACTTCGGTTTCCGTACCGATATAGGCCTATATTAAGGCCTATATTCGTCGTAGTTAGATTCCATATTCATATTCATTCCTTCCAATATTATTTAGTTCATTAGAATAGATAATATATCAATAAGGAAGGCATGGCGTTGGTTAAATATAGGGTGGCTGAAGACTGAGTGTATATAGGGCGCGTAAAAACTGACAATGTGGTATGCGATATTCTGTAAAATCACGTTCAATGCTTGTGCATTGGGTTTACCTAACAAATTTGAAATACGGAGGTCGCGGCCAAAAGTAATCAGACTACAGGGGTATACGCCACAAGATAGGGGGTTCTCTTGGCATCTATTTTTAGTAGGTTTGTGCCTATCTAACGTACCCTATTTAGGTTCCTTTTCCTCTTATTACGCCCCTCTTTATACTCATTACCTCCTTCTAATTCAATTATCTTCTCAATATGTTCTGGTATCCTCTCTATCCATTCTTAGATCTTCTTTTGTGGCAAGTCTTTCCATGCTTTTAGCCAATCCTTCTTCATTTGCTCCTTACTCATTGCTGTACCATGCTTTGTAGTTTACCTCTTCATCTAAAACCAAGCTGGCTCTATTATATTTAAATCAGGAGAGTTCGCTGGCTAAAGCATTCTCATAATCTCCTATAATTGATAAACCTTTCCTTAATGCTTATAAGCATGTGGGGATGCGTTATCCTCTTATACAATTATACTAGGACGAGAGAGCTTGCACTACTTTACAAAGGGAAGGAGCTTCTTCTATAAAATCTCCTTATAATACCAGTACCAATTAATCCCTCCTTTGCTTGCTTTTCTCTTAAGTTTACCAGTCTTCTCACACCACTTCCACTTTGGCTTCTTTCCACTTATATTCCGAGTAATTTTTATCCTTCTCATTTGTGTAGAAAGCTCCTATTTAAGCTTATACTGTGCCTCTAGCTCTGCATTCACTTTATCTATCTATTCCTTTGCTTTTTTCTTTTCTGCTAGTATCTCTTCCTCCCAAATATAACAAGGGCCCTTTAAGTCATAGGAGAAACAGCCCCAAAACATAAACTCCTTAAAGTGCTTCCATCGGCGACGAATATAGTAATTATAATAGGCCTCCTCTTCTATTTGCCACACGCGAAGCCTCCCTCTTTGCCCTCCCCATATAACGCTAGTCTCATCTAACCAAATCACATTCTTCCAATCCTTAAGAGTCCAATCTTTATAAGCTAAGCACCAATTGTATCATACGAGCTTATTCTCCTTTATAAGACTAGGTTTTTGAGTAGGTTTTACAGGCTTATAGCCTCGGCGGCGGAGGATTCAGTAAATAGAGCGAGCTAAGATCCCTCCTTTGGCTAGAGGGGAAACCATGTCAGCTATCTTTTGCGTAGAAAGCTCTCGTGTAGTTAAGTTCTTTAAGATTATCTTAATCACCGCTTCTTCTACTTCTGGAGTACACTTCTTAGGTCTGCTAACCTTCGGCGTATCCTCTATATAAGCAATAAGGATCTTTCGATCCTTAGAAGGGTCGTAGCCACGGCTTAAAGCCTTCTTTTATAGGTCGTAAATCGTACTCTTTGATAGACCAGTATCGGCCTTAATCTCGTTGGGTTTGAAGCCCTTACTAAGGAGAGTAAGCGCTTATACACGGGGTCCATTGTCATGTGGGCCTTTTGGAGCTATTGCGAATGTATAGCTTGTAAGTAGGAAAGTAAGCAGATGCAAAGATGGCAGAAAAGGGGGTCTCTGCTTATCGCCAAACCCCTGTCATGTGGCTTAAACACGGACCCCTGCGAGTCCGATTACTTTTGGCCGCGACCTCCGTACGCACGTATCACTTAGGGGCCAGAGCCATTTACCGAGACATCCATATCTTATTTTTACTACCTCAATTCCAAAAATCGTCAATATTTATTGATATTGCATATTGAGCGTCAATATTCAATATTCAATAATCGTTAATCAATACTGAATATGGATAAAAGCACTGCGCACAGATGAGCATATTTAGACAAAAAATGATAAAAATTTATGTAGAAAACAAGGAAGTAGCATTTTTGAAAATGTCAAACTATGTCTAGACACTAGCAGATTACTCAATGATCCTCCATCTTAAAAGCCCCGACCCTCTCTACAAACTCGTTCAGTTTCTCCTTGTCCTCTGCCGCCAGAGTAACGGTAGTCATGCTCGTCTTTCCGTCCTGCATGTGCACCCACGCATTTACCACCAAACTCCCAAAATGCAGCTCCTCCTTGAACCCCCTCTCAAACTCCTCCCAAGTCAACTTCAGCATCAACGGAAAAAACAACACTGCTACGTTCAGCCCCCTCCGTCCAAAATGCCCCCTCAGCGCCCCCAGCGGATGGCTCCCCGTCACCCGCACATTCATGTCAATCACGACCTGCCTCCCCTCTTCGTCCGTCATGACATCCGCCCCCATCGGCCCCCAGTACCCTAGCTTGTGCATGTACACCGCCAACCGCGCCGCCGTCTCGCGGTACTCCTCGCGCAGCGCGTCCTGCTCGCGATAGTCGACGGGCCCCCCGCCCCAGTTCCCCTCCGCGTCCACCAGCTGCCGGCAGCACGCGTTGAATACCGCGCGGCCCCCCTTCGTCACGAACAGCGACAGCGCCACCGCCTCGCCCGGCGCCATTGCCTGCAGCAGCAGGCAGCACGGGTCGAGGCGCGCGTTCTCCGCGCGCAGCCCGCGCAGCATGCGCGCCGTCTCCGGGCGCAGCGCGTCCAGTGCGGCGGTGCGGTCCGCCTCGGTGCGCACGAGGAAGGTGCCCTGCCCGGAGAGGGCCTGGGGCAGCTTTGCGACGAAGGGCAGGGGGCGCGCGGCGAGGGGGGCAAGCATGCGCTCGGCCTCGAAGGCGAGGAGCTCGGCGTCGGCGGCCTGGGCGGGGCCGAGGACGGTGTCGAGGACGGTGGTGGGCGGGGTGGGGAGGGGGGAGAGGGCGAGGGCGCGCTTGGAGAGGGCGGTGTAGTGCGCCTCCGGGGGCACGAGGTGCGGGTGGAGGAGGAGGCAGTCCATCGGGTTGACGGTGGCGAGGCGGGTGGCGGGGCGGAGGGGGATGGCCGCCGGGGAGGGGACGAAGGTGAGGGCGGGGCGCTGGGAGGGGGCGAGGCGGTCGAGGACGCGGTGGGCGTCGGCCTGGTGTCGGCGGCGCGCGGGGGTGCCGGCGGCGGGGCGCTCGGCGGGATCTGGGTCGAGGTCGAACATGATTAGGGGCATCTTGCCGGCGACGAAACCGAAGAGCTGCGGCACGAGCTGGAGGAACTCGCGCGCGAGCGTGTCGCTATCGTGGGTCGGACAGGCGGGGGACTGGTAGCTGAACTTGCGGGAGAGAGGGATGCCCGCGGACATTTGGACTTCGGCAGTGGGAACGGCATAGGCGAGGGTGATGTCGTCGCCATCGCCTTCGGCGGCGTAGAGGTCTCGCAGGGTCGTGTCGAGGACAATAGGAGGTGGAGCGGATGCCATGGCGACGAAGGCACTCTGCGAGCAGAATAGATACTCAGAAGCCGGAGCTAAGCAATGATGAATCCTGAGATGGTGGATAGCAAGTCAAGAGAAGTTATGATGCAGAAACTGGTGGTTTGAGCCCGGGAGGAGTTGTGGATTAAGGCATCAATCTCAGACCACCGCTTCCATCAACTTCAACCGTCTCTTCGACGCTGTTCTGTAACGTTTCATGTCCATGCTGTATATAACCGTATGGTAAGCTCGGAAGGACTGTATCTAAAGAGGCGGTGAGAACTGTACCTGCTGCTGAGTGCTGAGAAGATGAAAGCGCGTAGCTGATCCATCTCGAGGCAGAGATGCTCAAACTGTAGAACCGTAAATGTTAGGGCGGACTGTGCGGGCCCCTCGTGGACGCGGTCAACCCGACGTCGTCCAGCTTTGCTGATCGGTTGTGAGACGCCAATCCATGCACAGTCCAGGCGTTCACTTCCAGCGATCTGTATACAAGGGGGTACCAAGAACGGGCCAGACGTCTGACCCGTTCGTGGTAACGTAGCATACCGCCTGCTATTTTAAGTAAAGTTTTATTGTTCTGCCAAAATTAAAGCAACGCATATATTTATGTTGTACTGAGGCCTACCTGGGCGTGACGTAACTTGTGACCATGCGCGTACTTTTGATTCTGGTGTTCGCGCATGGTCCAACTTTTGTAGGACTTCACCGTTGCAAGGGATACCGGTTTCAAAGGGCGCGGTCTGGTGTCTCGACAGCGGGTTCATCGCTCCCTCTTGGGATATACGTGCCGCTATTTCCCGCCACGGGAAAAGGCTCACGGTTCTGTGTCATGTATAGTTGTTCGTTGTAAAAGCGCCAATGAATATTCTCGGTGTAGTATAGACCTTTTAGGCCTAGAAAACAATAACTTGTTCGAAGGACCCAAAGCTGATAGGCATTCTGAGCTCAGCAAGCCGGATGGGATCCACTTGCCCCATTGATCTTTCCCTCGAATATCGCGGCCATTTGGGAGCCTCGCTGTTCATGTATTTCCATATTATGACCCCTGAGCTTGCGAAATGATTGACCGAAGATTGCCTTCTTGAAGACTCTCGGTGTTATCTCGCTGGCAGCGAGCAGACACGCGCATTGAATATCCAGAAACTGGTAGGTAGTGCCTGATAGTCGTCAATACAAGTGAAAGCCAGGGGTTTTCTTTGTCTTATTAGTGTACCCTACACGAGAACTATTTTTAAGAGCTGCGGTATGACAAATACAATGGCTTGAGTATCGTCGCTGGAAGCTGACGTCGTACCTGAAGGGACGAGTGGACGTAATGTGCGTATGAGCTCTTACCGCAGGCTCGGAAAGCAGACCACGCCATGTTCCCCATCTCTTTATAAGTCGGCCAGATTGTTTGCAAGCACCTTGTTTTACCAGCTAAGCATCATATCTCATCCTCTTGTTCCCTACAAGGCCAGTCTCCCTTTTGAAACAGTCTATGAAGACGGCAATCCTTTATCTATCATCGATCGTCAGAATTTACCATGCCTCACGCAGTTGACACCGATATCTATGCATATGACAACGTCATTGCCAAATCTTTCTTCGAGTCGAGAACTCAATGGTTCGATGAGCCTGTTCTCAATGCATGGGCCACAAGCCCATCTGTCCCTAAAGTCCTCGAACAGGTAAACAGCCTCTACCACCAGTGGCGAAAGCAACCACAAGGACCATTCTCTCCATCCTCTGACCCGCTATGGGCGGAAACAGCGAAGGTGCAAAGGGATGCCGGACTCCCATGGCACAACAACAATCTTAACTTGCCGGAGGATGTCGACAAAAGTTGGCCATTCCACTTCAAGGATTTCGAACGACACGTTGTGCTCACAAAAGGCGCGCGTGTCGGTAACAACAACGCTGCTGGATACATATGCAACTGGACAGAGACAAACCAGTATGGAATCCGTGCCATCCAACAGGAGCTTAGACGCCAGATGCCACAAGAACAACCGCTGCTTGTAGCTGGCTGCATTGAGACTAGTATTTCGCGCTCTGCTTCTCAGTTATTTGGTCTGGAGCTCCTACAGCTTGACTGTCCCTGGAATGACGCCCGGAGCCTTCTTAAAGAACGTACTGGGGGCAGTCGACCTATAATTGCAGTCACCACCCTAGGGAATGGGCATGGGGAGACGGACGACTTTGACGCTATTCGCGAGCTGTCCAAAGATCTACCCATTTATCTCCACGTTGACGCATCGCGCACCTTTGATTACTTGACCACCATGTCTACTTCGAACCGGAAGCGGCTTAGACTACCTCGTCTTATCCTTCGTCATCCTTTCGAGAACACTAACACTCATCGCGACATGGAGCCCACGATTGCTGCCGCAACAATAGTTGGGGCAGGTATGAACAACATCTCACCTCCACCTGCAGTCATCCTCAAGCCACGCACCCTGGGCACTCCATCCGACGTGAAGGTGGAGTACGTTAGGGGTACCGACAGCACCCTTGCGGGGTCTCGCGATGCTCTTGGACCGCTTTTGATGTGCCTCCAGGAGCAGCGTTTTGGTTCGTCTGGCATTCGCGAGATCTATCGTCGGTGCCAATCTAACAGAGATGTCCTCCAAAAGATCTTGCATAGCCTTGGTGTAAGCATTGGAATACCACATGGTTCCTTGGACATGATCATCAAGAACTGTCATCTTCCGGAGAGTGCGCAAACGACTCTTGGTTTGAAACGACTGAATGATAACTCCTACCTGGCAACAATGCAGCCCAGTGTAACGATACAGGATGCGATCAAGCTCGCTAACGAGCTCATTGCTCCAGAAAAGTCAGCACCAAGTCCTCACTCGTGGCTTTCAACCAAAGAGGACGAATTCCCTGTCTCAAAGGAGATTACCGAGACAGTCAAGTTCGCTGTAGACCACTTCCGCGTCGTTGGCAAGACCTCAGGTGGCTACCCTCTGAACCAAGCCTCTTACTCTGCTCTTGGACCCATCATAGGACACTTCCTTCCCCTTAACATACCTCTAGACTGGACTCAAGCTCGTGCCGAAGAGATCCTCAGCGACCGCAAGTCAAGTTTCCGCCTCCCCCATTCCGAGCACGACTCCTTTCCCGCTTGCTTCACCACCGGCAGCACCATGGGCAACCGCGTCGGTGTTCACACTGCGCTCTCTCAGCACCCTGACGCTTACTTCTACTATTCCTCAGTCACACATTACAGCGTCAAGAAGGTCGTCCGCGACAGCGACACCCTCACCAGCATCTGGAGAGAAGACAAGCGCCCGCGCTTCACCGAGATCCCAGCCGACGACTACGGCTGCATGCAAGTCCCTCTCCTCATCGAGCAGGTCCGCAAGGACCAAGCCCATTGTGCCACCCGTGGCACCAAGCACGAGGTGATCCTCTTCGCGAACATCGGCACCACTTTCGTTGGCGGCCGCGATAACATCGCCGGCATCCGCGCCGCCCTGCGCGCCATCCACGTCGAGATAGCCTACCTCCACGTCGACGGCGCCCTTGACCTCGGGTTCGCCCCGGACACCGTCTCCCTCGGCCCGCCCGGCCTCGAGACGCGCGACGGGCTGCCCGTCGTGCAAGGCCTGACCCTCAGCCATCACAAAGCCTTCGGCATCATGGTCTCGGGCGAAGTCATCTGCTACAACCCCACCGCCGGCACCATCCCCACCGCCACCGCCGTCGACCCCCGCATCGTCTTCGAGACCTGGCTCTTCCAGGCCCTCTACCCCCCGCCCGCCCTCCGCGCCACGCGCGCCTACTGCCTCGCCAACGCCGCCCGCCTGCGCCGCTCCCTCGCCGCCCTCGGCCTCACCACCCGCCACAACGACCGCTGCCTCATCACCCTCCTCGAGCGCATCCCCCCTTGGCTCGTGCGCGCCTTCCACCTCGCTCCGGAGGGCGACTGGGTCCACTACATCGCCATGCCGCACATCACCCCCGCCGCCGTCGCCGCCTTCGCCGCCGCTCTCCTCCGCGTCAGCATGCACTTCGCCGCCGCCTTCCGCGCGCTCGGGCGCCCCGTGCAGTTGCGGCGCGTGCGCGTGCACGACGCGCCGGTGTTTGAGCAGGTAGTGCGCCTGGCGGCGCGCGCGCACGACAACGCGCTCGGGCCCTTCGAGGTGGACGCGTTCAAGCGGCGGTACGTGTACGGCGCCGTGTCGTACGCGGCGGTGAGCAAGGAGGGCGAGCCGCTGGCGGTGTTCCTGGCGGAGGCGGATGCGGAGCGGAGGGTCACGCCGGGGCCGTGCCTCGTGGGGGTGGAGGAAAAGGGGGATCGGAAGGTGCTACGGGAGATTGGGTGGCATGGATTTGAGTTCCTGGCGCAGCGGATGGAGTTGACGGTGACGAGGCAGGGGCCGGAGCGGAAGAGGGGAGGAGGTGCAGTGAGCCTGTGCACGAGAGGCCGCAGCTGTATGTTGAGCCATGAGTGGCAAGATGCTAGGTTGGCAGTTTAGGGGTTCTAGGACGGAAGGAAGCAGGGTTGGAAAATGTATTGTGCAGATCTCGTTTATAGAAAAGTTACGAATGCATTATTAGACACTGCTCTTACATGTGATGCCTAAGAAATTCCTTGCAAACATGACCATTGTATCGCAACCCACCACGTCCCCAGCACCACGCTCCCACCGTCCGCGGCAGCCTGAACCCCCGATACCCCCGCGCGCCTCCCGGCCCCGGGTCCTTCTCCTCCGTCGCAGCGGCGGCCAGTCACTCGAACTTGACCACCTGCCCCTCCCGCTGGCTGATGTACCGGAACGGCCCCTTGCCGCCGAAGGCGTACACCGCGGTGAAAGTCTTGGTGATGTGATGTTGATCTTGGCGGTGACAAATGTACGTGCACCTCCGTTTAACCGTGCGGCAGCCTGCGGGGCATGCCGGGGGTGGGGGGGTATTGGTAAACATTGCATTGTATGGCTTTTACTAGTAAAATAGGTGCCCGAGTAGTGCCTTGGCTGCCCTTACCGCCTGCTAAGCCGCCGCTGATCAAAAGATTCGGGCAGTAAAGTTACTGCCAAGAGTTACTGCCCGGATCCTGTCCGGATCCACGCCACGCCACGTCAATCCAACAAGATCACTGAATACATCGTCGGTTATCAGTGGGAAGTCCCTCGTCACCTGAAGAAGTCAGTGGTTACAGATGAGCTGCGAGAGCGCATTGTAACCCTTTTTCTCCTGGGAACAAGTGAGCGCGATATGCTTCGCATACCCGTCAGGATGGTTTCACAATTGAGCCCCGTCGTCTTCAGAAAATTCGTTCGGAGGAAGGTGTTCGTCTATTACATTCAATGCGATGAATGAATGAAGCCGACGAGGAAGCACAGACGGTCAAGCTACAAGAAATCGTTGAGGAAGAGTTAGAGAAAGGTAAGAGTATGGTACAAAAAGACTGCATATAGGGAACTTTGATTTTCGCGATTTTCGCTAAGTCCTGCTATGTCGGTACCTTGTGTACGCAGACGTGACCAAGACGCCTCGCAAAACGACTTCGAATTTTGAAGTTCTCGCCTAGCAAAATTTCCCTACAGGGTCAGCGAGGTTCATCTAATTTCGCTTAAGCTTCGCCTAAGTTAGTATGTAGAGCTAGCAGAATTAGATGTAGTGGCTGCTAGGAGGAGGGTCGCCTCCTTGCACTTGAAGCTATTTGTAATATCTCTTCCTTACTAATATCGTGATCTTTGTTCTAGATTGTGGTGTAACTCTTATTGTCGCCTCCGTCGAATATGGCGCCCTATATGCGCGAATGGCAATACGCCTTCCTAAAAATCCTTATTGACGCCGGCGCCACCAATTAACAGTGTCGTATTTAAGCTAAGTACTCTCGCAGAGCTATTTAACGAATTTAACGGAAACTAGAGAGGTATGGAAGGACAAGGCTTGGTCGTGTACACTTTGGCCCAAGGAGGACGCTAAGCTCTTAGATGATTATTGCATTACTCTACCAACTTAATAAGGCACCAAATCTTTATCTAAATAAGATGGCTTAGTATATCTATAACAGTTTTGGAGTTGTAGTAAGCCTATAGACAATTGCTACAGAGTTAAGAGTTGCTGGCTGGAGTAGGAAGCTAGTAAGCTACATTCTAAATATGGATAAGGAAATAACTTACTTATATGCAAGGCTTATTGCGTTGCTTTAGAGTAGAGTTAGGAGGACTGTAATTAATATTGGGCTAATATCTTATAGTTTACTATTAAGCAGCTTGTCTTTGTAGACAAATCTGGCGCTGATTTAAAGATGGGTATACGAAAGTCGGCTTAGGCGCCAGTAGGCACGACGCCAATCCTGTATACTCCATATAACCCCAGCAAGCAGCGGCTTAATATTCTATCTATGGATACTGTCAACGGTATACTAGTATTATTAATATATAGCGGCTTAATAAACGCGGAAGGATATAACTACTGGATTGAATACTACCTCCTGCCTTGCTGTAATCCTTATCCAGCTCTAAGGTTAGTAGTTATTATGGATAATATAAGCTTCTATTATTTAGGATGGATTAAGTCTCTTTTTACTGAGCGCGGTATAGTGCTTGTCTATCTACCTGTATATTTACCTAATCTAAATCCAATTAAGGAGTATATTTGATGACATTTTAGCTTGTGGAGGAGTGAGCTAGAGCTCTGGGGCAATAAGTTTAAAGACTTCTTACAGTAGTATATAGATACTGTAGGTAGACGGAGTAATAACGCTAGAGCCCACTTTGGCCATAGCGGGTATATATAAGGAAGGATTAATAGAAGAGTTAGCGAGTTATTAGATCTAGGAGTTAGACGTTGCCTTAATTGGTTTACCATGTTACAGAACTCTTATATAAATTACTAGTAAAATCTATATTCTACCCTACACTCTTAGGCAGAGCTATACTGGTGTAAAAACTCTACTGCTCATCTTCCTCTAAATCCTCAATACTACTGGAAAGTTAAGTAACTTATAAAGTCCTCCACTTCTTAATATCCTAATGCACCTGTTTAGCAATTGCCTCTAGTACTCCCTCATCAATCATTACATCAACTGGCGTTTTACCCTCCTTATTTAGCTTCTGCTCCCTAATAATCCTTAAGTCCCACCGCTTCTTACAGGCAACTTAATAGGCAGCTTTAAGATTACTCTCCCACTCTGGGTCTTCTTATACTAAGAGCTTCTGCCAGTTAAAATACTCCTGTAAATTAGCTACGCGATTTAGGCCTTGTAAATGAGGCAGAGGAGCTACAGGTAATAATCTTGCAGTTAGGTCTTGCCCTAACGGTGGTATAGCTAGACGCCCATACTGCCTGCCGGTTAGATTAATATAGAATTAATTAACAACTCCAGGAGTATTAGGTGTAGGTAACTTAGAAGAGGCAAGTTAAGACTTCTTACTACCTCCCTTTTTCCAATCTTAAAGCTTTTTAAATAGCTTACTATGCGGTGTGTAAATAGTAGCTAAACTATCCTTAATAGCCCGTGCCCACTCCTTAAGGTCCTCCTGCGTCAGCTTATAGTTAACTTAGCAATAGATCTAGCACCAAAAAGAGCCTAGGCACCTCTTCTTATACTCCTACTCCCTATATAGCTCTAGCTGGAGCTTAGCAGTCTTTAGACAGGGGTTTAGAGGACAAGCAACGTCACTAACCTTACGCTGTTTAGGTTGCGGTATACTTGGAGACGTATCCTACAAGGAAGCAGTGGCAGCTGGCTGTGCCAATAACTGTGTGGCCATTATAGGACGATTAGTAAAGCGAGCGGTAGATCCAGCTTAATTGTTTACCTCAATATATATAAAGCTGACTTCAACTAAGAGCTGCTTAGTAGAGCTGTCTATATTCCAGTGCTTCTTTGCTAAGCTTATAAGTTTATTATTAATTAAGCTCTAGCTGGCTTCCTAACTAGGATTAATCTTAAACATCACTTAAGTCTTATTCTTCTCTGTATATAAAACCAACGCATTATACAACTCTTGTATAACGTAACGGCCAGGAAGCTGCTGCTCAATAGCCTTATTAATTATAGGCAGCATATTACAACTATATACAAGCGAGAGGCTTAGGCGAGAGTTAGTAAAAGTATGTATAACTATATTCTAAGTCCGTACACCCTTCTTAAGCCTAGCTGACAATAAGAGACAATAGTTAAAAAAGATACCTCTACTGCTCGGCTTTACCTGCTCTAATTTGTGCTCAAATTAAAGCCTTAGTGGTGGCTCCTCCTCCTTACTTTCCGTTGTTAAATCCTTAGGTGTTGGCTTAAATACTTATAAAGGAAGTATAGGGTGTCTCCGCAATTGACGTAGGGTTTATATACAGTAGCTAATATTATCTAAATTAAGCTCTAAGTGGAGGTATAGTAACTAATAATTTTGTTGCTGACTTAAAGGACGATAGGAACCTATATTTAAAAGCTGCGTAAGACGCGGCAGCTGCGGAGGAGCCCTTATAGTATTGTAATCCTGCGATTAATAGAAGCGTTAAACCTCCTCACAATCTACCTCCTCTACTGCCTTAGGATTGTTCAGTATTTCCTTAAGCTCGCCGTTAGTAAAAGTAGCTACCTGCTATAATATAGGCAACCCATTAAACACTGTCGGTAGAGAGAAGTTAAGCTGTGTACCAATCTGGCTACTAAATGCGGGCGGTAGAGTCACGACCGTACTTATACTCAAGCTCTGCGTTAAGATAGGTGGTTAAGAAGATAAGGACAGTATTGGCGACAGTCAAGGCCTTTAAAGGGGTGGACGAGAAGGACTTCCAACGGCGGCAGCGGCGGTACGTTTGGAGCTCATATTGACGAGAGGAAGGCTCTATTACACCAAGATCTAGAGCAAATATCACGATATTGGTAAGGAAGAGAAGTTGCGAATAGCTTCAAATGTAAGGAGGCGACCCTCCTCCTAGCAGCCACTACATCTAATTCTGCTAGCTCTACATACTAACTTAGGCGAAGCTTAAGCGAAATTAGATGCCATCGCTGCTGCGCGCACGGGGGGGGCGACACTGAACCTCGCTGACCCTGTATATGCAGTCTTTTTGTACCATACTCTTACAATTGAGGACTTTAGCCGAACACATCTCTACTACCATTTCTGCGCTCTTGACCATCGCGACGTCGTTATAACGCAAAGGCGTTTATTTGAAGCAGTTAAAAGAGCCAATCCTGAAGGTGTGCCGACGACTTTCTCAACATATTCGAGTCAGGAAGAAGCTTCGAGTTCTAGCGACGTTGAGAAATTCCGGGTGGACGTAACGACGGCTTGCCAGGCCGCAGCCTCTTCCTTACAAAAGCCGGATACTTTGGGCAAGGACCACGTATCACTCGGTCTGGAGACTGGTGAGTTGTGTTGGTAGGGGCAAAGGTGCCGTTCGTGGTCTGGTACAAAGTGGTGAGCGAGCGGACAGGATCCGCACAGCAACTCTTAGCAGTAACTTTACTGTCCGAATCTTTTGCCAAGTTTCATTCTGCCGGTGTATAATCAGTGGCTTAGAGCTTATTTTTAGTGTTGTAGATCTAGATTTTAAAGGTAGATCTAGATTTTAAAGTCGTAGGTCAATTAATTAGCGTAAAGCTATTGCATTATAGTAAAGCTATATCTAAGTAATCTGCATTATAATCCTTGGCGTGGTGCTGACGTAGAAGTATTCAATTATAAGATTTAGTTTGAGAAACTTTCTACCAAGGACACTATATTAGAGGTCTCTTAGGCCTTGTAGTGGGGGTGCCTCTGGCGAATAAAATTACAACCAAAGGTCTTTACAGAGTAGTGGTATGGTAAATTCCATAATTGCTTTAATTTAGAGCTAGCCTAACAAGATTTAGGCTTGCTCGGTCACTGCAGGAATGTCGTAATGCTTAGCATGGTGTTGAACTTAGGGTGCCTCTGCCACTGCAGTGGCAGATTTTGGCAATCGCGATTAAAAATCTAGTTACCCAAAATCTCAGAGAACGTAATCTGACTACCCCCTACTAATATTATGCCAGAGGCAAATTAACGTGTAAAAGCAATTTATTTGGGAGTTGTAAAGGTAATTTAAGTAGGAACTTAAGAGAGGGGAAGAGCAAGTTAGTGTTAAGTAAGTGGCAGATGGTAAATAAATATCCCGGACGCTTTAATACCGAAGTACTCCGAGAGATACCACCGCACGGTTATATTATCGTACAGTCTGTACAGGCTCCAGTGTCCCCCCCTTATGTGCGCGCGCAACACACACAGCAATTTCGCTTCGTACGCACTGGAGAATTTTAAGTTCAACTCTTGTAATTAAGCTTAAAAAATTAAAGGCTTTGCCTTTCTTACGGGTGTATAGCTCTTTTAGCTGGATGGTGCGCTTGACTAGTGATTACCGAAATTGCTGTGTGTTGCACGCGCACACACTGGAGCCTGTACAGAGTGTATTTGGTGGGTCCCACAATACTAATTTATAACTTGGATATGCTAAAAAATGCCACATTGTCTGTGCTGTCGGGAGAGGGGCCGAGGGAGGGGAGGTCATTTATCTAATAGACCCGAATCCACTGCGGCAACTTATTCCTGTCCTATTGATTAAATAGCTACCTGCATTACCGTAATCGCATTCTTATTTCTTGGCTTCTTGTGAGCCTGCCATTTGACTGACTGAGTTTCCTGAGGCGCGGCGGCAGGAGTAACTAAGGTAGGAGAATCTTGGTGTAGAGCTTGAGTGGCGATTGAGCGGTGTTGATTGACGTGACGTTAATCTTGGCGGTGACAAAAGCGCGTTTAACCGTGCGGCAGCCTGCCGGGCATGCCGGGGTGGAGGGGGGGGGTATTGGTGAACATTGCATTTGTATGGCTTTTACTAGTAAAATACAGCATCTCTTCAATTCCGGTGGTTAGCGCAGCCACTTCCGCACGGCCTTTTTGTAGGGGAAATTTTGGTATTTTTGCTGTTTAGGGGAAAGTTGGCGAAACACGCTAACCACCGGATGCGCCAGGATGCTGTAGGTGCTTGAGTAGCGTCTTGGCTACCTCACCACCCAAGTTTCCGCATAATTTGGAAAAGATTCGGAGAGTAAAGTTACTGCCAAGAGTTACTGTGCGGATCCTGTCCAGTGAGTGAGTGCTACGTTGTCGAACTGAGGCGGATTGTCTCAGTTGCCTGTTACCTGTTCCAGTTGCCTAGCACCTGTTCCTGTTACCTGCACCTGCACCATGTATATATAGTCTCTTTTATTTCATAGATCAATCAAACACACGAGTCCGTTCGACATACGTGCATGGGCTTATGAGAGGTGAAGTCGAAGAGAAGGTGAAGAAAGGCGAAGCAAGGATTGAGCGTGTGGTTTTATGCTGAGTGGTCCATTGTTGAGGGGACTGGCTTCATGATATCAAACCAACTAGCTCTTAATTATTCAAGCTTTTCTAGCTAGGATAATATCTACTATTATCCCAACATCCATATCCTTCGATTCATTAATAATACTTTCATCTTCCCACCAGTGACGCGCCCCTGATTCGATGTAATTCCCCCAAACGTCATTCCATAGCCGCCTACCAATCTCACAGGCAAGTCGATGCTCAACAGTACAACTATCTTCTTTAATAAAGCAAGGAAATCTGAGCCGCCGTGGAGTGTTCTCTAGAGTCCTACTGTCAATTTCAAATCCAGCCTCTTCTAGCCAAACGGGAATCAACCTATTTGGTCTTAGACACTTAAAACACTTTTCGAGGTTGAAAATAAGGTACTGATCCATCCATGATTGCAGTTTATACGCTGGTTCTTTCAGATCCGGGCTTGGGTCAATTACTCGAAGCTCAATAGTACCTCCCGGAACAAGCACTCTATTACACTCCGACAGAACCCGTTGGAGTTGCGAAGCTGGAAAGACAGATGACAAGGAATTAGATCTAATGTGGTCTGTTGAAGCATCTGGAATTGGTAGTCCCTCGAAATCTTTGTCGGATATCATCACTGGCATGACATTCGGGAAGGGAAAGGCAAGGTTGGCGCTGCCAGTGAAGGCGTATGTTATCCTTGCTGTTGGTTGGAAAGCCGCAAGTTGGTGGACGTCCGCTTTCTTCTATCAGCCAGCATTTTATGGTTTGGGGCTTCATCGGCTCACCTATTCCATGGGCAAGCTCAAGGAGGTTACCAGATCTGTGGGGGAAGGAGGTCAGGTCTGTTGAAGGAATAGCGGTGGGAATGCGCAGGGTGGACTCGTAACACCGGAGGTTAAGAGCAGCGAGCACCCAAAGAAACTTTTCCAACTCGATTTCGTACTGCTGGCTTTCGTCCAGCGGCACAATCCAAGCTTCTTGAATACGTTGAAGCATGGTTTCTTTTGAGGCTCGGTCCATTCGTAAAATCAATCGTTGGACGCTCGACATTTCAGAACGGACGGCAAGGGTAGATGCTCTGCTCTTCTGAGACCCTATCTGCTTTCTTGATAAACTCTTCCGACATGATAGGGTTTGAAACTGGGTGTCAATATGACTAGGTATAAGGCGTGGAGGGGATGACGGAGGAGAGCCATGATCGGAATTCGCTGAATCGATCGACTGAAAGTCTCGGGAGAGGGTCGCTCTTGTCGTAGCAAATTCACTGCCGGTTATCAGTGGACGTATCTGCAAAGAAAAGGATAAATACTTGCCCCTCTAATTTTTGTATCTGGTGAACAACCGATGCCGGCGAATGCTGGACCAAAGAGACCTGAATGGTCAGTGCCTTGAACTGAAGTAAATCTTCAAACACTTACCTTTGTGACACCTGGCAGTGAGGGTGTTGACCTTGGCGCTAGTGAAACAATATTTGATTGTGTTCGAACTGATGTTTTCTCCATTACATTGGTTCCGGGAAGCTCGTACACTTGGTCTTTGTGAGCTATTGAAGTTGGATCAATTGTCGGGTTTGAGCTTTTTACAGCAGCGTTTGTGTTTTCGGGTGAAGGTGGAGTACTTATGTTATCATATTGAGGGGGGTGTGTGAGCAAAGAGGAATTTGTGGGGGAGTGCACTGCACTGGCATGCATCATGTATTCCGCAGATGCCTGGATATCGCGGGTTGTACTCTTTGCCTTCCTTGAAAGAGGCCATCGCAAGCGTCGAGAAGATCCCTTCGTATCTGAACTCCTGGCTGATCTATTGTCAGGCTCATCTTTAGACTCTTTCCTTCTGGGTTCCGGTCGTGCCTCCGCAATGGGAGTCCATGTGATATCTGCGCTAAACATAATTACAATGCTGGTAAATGGGATTCAGTGCTCGCGCGTGGAAGTCGAGTAGGAAACACGGACTGGAAAATCTGAGCGTACAAGAGCGTTTGAGCTGTGGAATGCGCCTTACGCGGAGCAAGGCAGCAGGCACTTAAAGGTCATTGGCTCAGTCGACTCTCACAATATGAGCCTTCGTCGCCATTTTCATTAATGCCGTCGTATTCTTCTCAGCCCGTCCTTCAATTTGCGATGCTTGTTATTGATTCGGATGGCATATTAGGAAGGTGTATTGAGCCAAAGCCGCATATCATCGGATTGGCAAGGAAAAGGAACCAAAAAAAAATATGTGACAGGATACGCGAAGACCCCACCAGAACGTAAGAACGATGTGCGCGACTGACGCAGCAACATAAATTCCAATGGTGCGATGCCAAGCCGATAATGTGCTGTTCAACCAGGCTGGAGACTTGGTGCCAATAGATTCAGGATAACAGTACTATGGTATCCGGCGAAAGTATTGTACATTGTCGGTGCGTTGCAGAGGTTCCCTGCAGAGCATTTTACACCAATAAGAAAGCCGGGTTGTATAGAAACATGAACCTTCTTAATTTTCCTCCTTTTTCATTTGCTGCAAAAATGTATTAAAAATAAGCCACAAGCCACCTAACCCCCCTGCAACGCACCGACAATGTACAATAATTTCGCCGGATACCATAGTAGTTACGCCTCTTAGTCTCATTGAGGGCACCCCGCATATGAGGACTTATGTGTGCCAATTGCAGGCAGCTGGCAATCGCCAAATTTTATTAGGAGGTGTTTCAGCTTGATCCTGATGACGAGGTCTTGACTCGCCGGAAACGGCAGCAAAGTTCAGCCTCTTTCCAGCTGCTAGGCTGAATAACCTACAATGTCTTCATTGCTTCTCGCTGAAAAGCCGTTGTTTCCCTTTCAACTACGCTCCAAGTTGCTTCACACCCAGGTTATACCCAGCTTTCATTTCCGGCTCAAACCATGAAAATGAGGTATTTCAGTGCCTTGGGACATAAAATCAACCAGCATGTGGCGCAAACAACGTTTGGAAGGTTGTTTCGTTTAGAGGGGAGTAGCCATGTATGGTCAGCCCAATTGCGTAGCAGCCTCTGGCTATTAACAGGCATTTTTTAGAGCAAAGAGATCAAAAACACGTATTTTTTAACCGAAGTTCGAGCGGGATTGACAACATTTGTTACTATGGCATACATTATTTCGGTCAACGCCGCCATCTTGACCGACTCTGGGGCAACATGTGTTTGTCCTCACAACGCGGATGATCCAACGTGCCAGAATAGCTCAGAGTATTCTAACTGCTTGATCGGTATGAAATATCACAACAATCCATCTCTCCTTGGACCTGGGTTTACTGATTTTCTCTATATCAGATGTCCAACGAGATCTGATTACTGCAACCGCAGCCATCTCAGGGTTTGCAAGCTGTCTGTTTGGACTGACAACCAACCTACCCGTTGCACTCGCTCCAGGAATGGGATTAAACGCATATTTTGCTTACCAAGTTGTCGGTTACCACGGGACTGGCAATATCTCCTATCAACTCGCCCTCGCAGCCATTTTTACTGAAGGGTGGATCTTTATACTCTTATCTTTACTGGGGATGCGTCAATGGTTGGTCAAAACCATCCCAACATCTATCAAGATTGCGAGCGCATGTGGAATCGGACTATTTCTGGCCCTGATTGGACTGTCGTCTTCGGCTGGAATTGGTGCCATCACTGGATCGTACCCTGCGCCGCTTGATCTCGGTGGTTGCCCACCTCAATACTTGGACGACGTTGGGCATTGTGCAAGCCACAAGATGCAGAATCCGGCTGTAAGTCAATGCATACTCATTGATGGTCCAGCATTACTAACAGCGGAGATAGCTGTGGATTGGAGTATTTTGTGGTGGCATGCTTACCATAATTCTAATGGCTTACAAGGTGAAGAGCGCTATGATTATTGGGATTATCCTGGTGTCTATAATATCTTGGCCGTAAATATGAATCCAAATACTCGAGGCCCCAAGGGACGAACTGCTAATACTTATCAGGCGTACAACCCCTTTTACATACTTTCCATACACAGATGCAGGGAACCAGCGATTTGATTTCTTCAAAAATGTGGCTGGCGTCCATCCAATTCGGAATGTTTTGAATGTGATTGATTGGCAGGCGAGTACGAATCCAGGTCAATTTGTCCTCGCACTTATCACATTCTTGTATGTGGACATTCTTGACTGTACTGCAACTCTATACAGGTGAGTGGACCGAGCCTTTCACTCCACTCTAATGCATTCTGATCCTGTCCAAGTATGGCAAAATTTGCTGGAGTTGTCGATCTAGAAACTGGGACCTTCCCACGCTCGACCATCGCGTATTGCACGGATGCATTTTCGATCAGCATAGGCGCTATTCTCGGAACTTCGCCAGGCAAGCAAAAGCTTACCACGCCGTCATGACCTGGTCCGTAGTTCGCTAACTTTTAGCAGTAACGGCATTCATCGAGTCCGGAGCCGGAATTGCGGAAGGGGGTAGGACAGGGCTAACGGCCGTGGTCACTGGATTGTGTTTCCTTTTGTCGATATTTTTTGCCCCTATTTTTGCGTCCATCCCACCATGGGCCACGGGTTGCACCTTGATCATAGTGAGTAATTCCGAGTGGGGATTATCCCCAATCCTCAAAAAATCTATTGAAGAACGAAATCGGAGACTAATTCCTGGCAGATCGGATGTATGATGATGCGACAGATTGTAAGCATCAATTGGAAATGCATTGGTGACGCAATGCCGGCATTTGTCACTTTAATTTTCATGCCGTTCAGCTACTCCATTGCCTATGGCTTGGTCGCGTCAGTGAATGCTCTACCGATGTTCTTGCTATCGGCTGATTTCTAATCCTTACTTAGTGGTATTTTGACCTATGTTACCATCAACGGGATCTTCTTTCTTCTACGTCTTGCCTCCAGAGGACGGCTTGTTCCGGTTGACGAAGGCCTGCGAGAACCTTGGACATGTAAGAACTCTCTTTGACCGATGTGGTATATAATCTCGACTAGCGGCTGATTCATTTTAGTTGACTTTAAGACGGATTTGGCTTGGGGTCCTCGTATACAGAAGGTTAAGGATGTCTTTACTGTAACCATAGAAGATCAAGAGACGATGGAAGTTAATCACACAGGAGGAGGAAATATATCAACGGAAACGTCAAGAGTGGAGATGTAACAGATGAAGAGAAGATTGCGGTGCAAGGCGTGAACGGTCATCAAGACCATTCGTAGAAGGTATCAAGAGCAGCGTCATGCTTTTGCACTTCGAAAACAGAGCAGTTTGATGAATATTATTTGGTGATAACGTGTATGCAAAGCATATTGTCGAATGAGTATCTACTTTAAATAATCCGACGGCAAATAGACCTCTATTTTCGGCGATTTGTGACCCTGTTTTTCCACGATAAGTCCACGTGGCGTACTTCTCGCTACGTCTTCGCCATCCGTTTGATCTCCCTGATGACCTCGAGCCGGAGCAAGTACCACTGCAGCTCGTTCTGCCGGCCAGACCTCCGCCTGCTGTAGTTGTAGTTGTAGTTGTAGTGCTGCCGACTGGCTGGGAGAGCGGTCGTTGGGAGAGCGTCGTCTAAAGGCAGCCTATCGTGATCAAGTTAAACGGCTCTGGCGGGGTGGTGCAAATACAGTACGCAAGGAGCATTTCACATCTCTCTACAGTCCTGCAAGAGAAAGAGCGCTCACGGCTAGGAACATTAAAGCCGGATGGAGTAAGGCCGGTTTATTTCCATTCAACCCAGACAGGTTACTCAGAGATATTCAGAAGCCCCTTATTGAACTAACCCTTCCGAAAGCTGATAAGGGGTCTTATCTGCAAGATGAAGTACTTCAGACGCCAGTAACGCCAGTGACACCAGTGACAGTAGAGGCTCTTACGTCGCTGCGTAGCTTAATCGAACAGGATGCTCAAAAGCTTGATGAGGTAAGCAAATAGCGCCTGTAGAGGCGGTTACAGAAACTCTCCAATGCCGCCTATATATCCTTTGCCGAACGTACCCTCCTTGTAGACGAGAATCAACTCTTGTTTAAACAGAACAACGAAGCCAAGGTTCGCCGATCCACCAAGCCAACGGTTATAGGGAAGGCGAAGGTGATGAGCTATGAGGATATTAAGGAGGCACGAGAGAAGCGTGCTGCGAAAGAACAAGCTACTGCGAATAAGGGAAAACGCGGTCGGAAGCGTAAGAGTCCTGCGCCAAAGGCAGATGCACCAGAGCCAAAAGCCAAAGTGGCACGTATGAGCGAAGCGCCAGAGCCAGCGAGGGCCCCAGTGGCGTGGATGAGCGAAGTACAGGTTGCCCCAGTGGCGCGAATGTATTGAGATTATCGCCTAAAGAACAGAGAATCATTTCTCTTTTCACAGAGGCCGAGGTGGAGGTTGCAGAGGATGCAAGCTGCAGCAGCAATCATTTCAAATAATGCGGTTTATGCCACTATCATAAAACTTCTTAGATAGAACAATTGCTGCACTCTTTTCATAGCCTAATTGTTGTCTGAAGTGCTCCAAATCCGTGTATACTTTTCTATGGTGTGGTTTGATCAGGTCCTGCTTCATGTTCACGTCCTAGAAGAAGCTCGCGGGTGGGGGCCTGAACATGTAATCGACTTTAGACCCAGACACGTACGGAGACACGACATCGCACCCGCGCTTAAAGTCCTGCCCGATCGACGCCACCCTCAGGACACCTAGCGCGGGTGCGATGTCGTCTACCACCACCTCGGCGTTGGGGAGTAGCTGCATCATCTTAAACGCGGGTAGACCCTTGACCTCGTCCTCCGTCACCTCCGCGACGCTAGCCCCAGTGATGTTCAGCCCCATCTTCTTGATTGTGTCTTCGCAGTCGCCGCAGATCACGGGTAAGACCCGGATCTTGTACTTGGGCATGGACGCCGGTTCGTAAGTCGAGTACTCGTGAGGGATGAAGATGACCCCGCGCACGCACGAACGGCACGCAAAGCCCTCAAACATCGGCACCAAGCTAGTCTTGTCGGCGGACATAATCGTGATCGTGGTCAGGCTTCGATTGCACAATACTCTCTCAAGAATCCGCCATGCACATAATCGTAGTTTGAGCGACCTTTGCTACGGAATGCCAGTGCTGGAAGACTTGGTCTGCAATTGAGCGAACCTAAGGACCGGGGATTATAGCTCGTGTGGAACCAGCAAATCGAGCCACATCGATGAACACCGAATGCTTTTTAGTCCTGTTGATAGACTATCATTGTGCGCACACGCTGGGACGTCAGCGTCGGCCAGGAGAGGGAAGTCAACGTGTAGCCACATTCACACGGAAACCACACATACCTTTTATCTATATCAGGGCGGTAAGAACTTAATAGTAGAGCTGTAGCACTTTGGATTATGTGATACTATGAAATAGGGCTCTCTACGAACCAGGCGGCGAGGGGGGATATGGTTGTAATTTTCAGATAGGAGGGATCTCGGGAGTTCAGGGGTAACCACTGCACACGAGTTATACAGTCTGCTTCGAAATCGGTTTCCGCGTGCACACAGTTTAAGGCTGCACAGCCCCTGCTGACCTTGGCATGACGCTTTACCAAAATTGGGCTAGAGCTTGCATGGGTGTCCGAGAAGCTCGTGGAATCTACAGCATCCTGGCGCATCCGGTGGTTAGCGTGTTTCGCCAACTTTCCCCTAAACAGCAAAAATACCAAAATTTCCCCTACAAAAAGGCCGTGCGGAAGTGGCTGCGCTAACCACCGGAATTGAAGAGATGCTGTATCACATATCGGGGGGGCTGATTTGGCGCGGTTACGACCCGGGTTAATACGAGGTTAGGGCCACCCCTGCTGATAACGCGCCCGAACCCCGCACGAGGTCGCGCAGCGACCGCCCCCGAGT
>Ga0307507_10001767_pt1 | contig 47500 bp, 50 predicted proteins | sample 7_EM_MG_FD_207223 | JGI IMG/M metagenome (GOLD analysis project Ga0307507, IMG submission 207223) | Populus trichocarpa ectomycorrhiza microbial communities from riparian zone in the Pacific Northwest, United States - 7_EM | ecosystem: Host-associated > Plants > Roots > Unclassified | place...
CATCTTTTCTTACACGCTCTCAAAAAGGTGAATTGTGAAACAGTAAAATCTTTCTCCACGCTTTCACGGCATCATAGCCCATCACTCGCCTCCACTTTGATATTCGCTTAGTTGCCACCCCCTCTTTTTTACGCCACATGTCGATCCCTGAGCTTTAGCGTGATTTCCAGTTTCACCAAATTTTGGGGTATTCATGGCCCATGGCAACTAGTTCAGGGCATTGCGTCTGGCTTTAAAACCAGGCTTCATGAGTCTTGCAACCATACCGCAATGAGGGCCAATAGTAGAGATACCGTACAGCTATGATAGCTAGTGGAAGAACCCGATACCCCTCCCCCATTCCGCACTGAAATTATCCCATCTCAAGAGCCCAATGAACACATCTTATGGGTAAACAAAGGGGGCAATTCTTATTGATCGCTGGGATTTTCCATGAGCTTTGATTGTACAGCCTTTTTGTGCTCTGAAGCTGCATTAGTCCGAGGCGTTGCGGATGTGCCGTAGCCGACATTGTGAGTGCATCTTTTAATTTATATATTGAGCTCTCACACCAAATTGGAAGTGTCGCTTACCCAACAACCAAAACACCCCTTGGCCATCCTTGACAACATATTTTTGGTGTGGGAAACTTATCAGAGGATAACTTCCCAAGGCTTTCTTCTCCGATTTAATCACCAATATATTTATTATACAGAAAGCGCTCGATATTATTGTAAAGGCCCAAGAGCAAAATACTTTTAGTGCAAAATTGGGGGGTGCCAAGATTTTCCGTCCACTAATTGTCCAGTGTTTTACAGCCTCGTAGGATAGTGCAACAAGAGGGCTTCCCCGCTATCAGGCAGCAACTCTCCTAATAGCAAATCTGCCTATCCCACTTCGAAGGGGGGTATAAAAAGCCCCCTCTTGGGTTGAAGAGCTTCTCAGAATCCCTTTCAATTGCCACCAGCTCTTCGTCATCACAAACTCATCACCGCAAATCACTATTTTGCATGCTTAAGATCATCGCATCATCCTTCCGGCCTAAACCAAAAACGTCATAGTTGTATCTGCTTATCTATCCATCAGTTGCCCTCCCCATCCTTATCTAGAACCAAACCCCACTATTTACCCCGCCACGACTTATTCACAGCAGCCTTAAAAAAAAAAAGATCAAACACCACCACCACCACCACCACCAAAAAAAACATCAAACATCAAACATCAAATAAACACCCTTACGAAACAAAATAAGAAACAAAGAAAACATCCCATAATGACTCACTACCTCCAACGATCAACCAGAAAGTCCGATCTGCCAATTCCCCTAACCTACGATGCGATAGATGAGCTCCTGAATCTTTGCCGGAAGGGCGACATCACCGAGTTGCAGCAGTTGCTCTTCACTCTGGTGAACGAGGCCCCGCCCTCGGTCATGCCTCTAGACATCCTAACCGCCTCCAAAGGCAAAGAATCATGGAACAACACCCTTCATATGGCTGCCGCGAACGGTCATTATGGTACTTCCATCTATCCATTCATTTCATCCATCCATCCATCCATCCATCCCTCACTAACTCCGCTTGTAGAAGTCGCTAGGTACCTCCTAACCCTCCTCCCAAGGCCCACCCCGACAAACCCCAACCCACACAAACCGCACGCCTTCGTGGCCCAACGCAACAGCAGCGGTAACACGCCGTTGCACTGGGCCGCCTTGAACGGACATCTGGATATCGTCAAGTTGTTGATCGAGAAAGGGGGTGCGGAGCCCACGGTTGCCAATAACGCAGGGCACAACGTCCTGTTCGAAGCCCAGTCGGCCAATAAGGAGGATGTGGCCAAGTTCCTTTTGGAAATATGTCCGGAGTTGGCGGCCCCTATTGGGCGCACAGAGGAGGCGGAAGGGGCGGAGGAAGGAGAGTCAGCGGGGAAGGGGGCGGTTAAGGAAGCCGAAAAGGTCACTGGGGGGATGGAAGATTTGAATATTACCGCTCAAGGTGCTAAATCTGGGAATGCTTAAATAGCAAGCAGATGGCTTAGTCAGTCAGTCAGTCAGTTATTTAGTTTCTTCAATGCATTTCATGTATTCTACGATACCAATCTCTTTATTGTCCCGCTGCAGTAGGCGGGGTAAAGGGGGACAAAAAAAAAATAGTCCATCGCCGCAAGTATCATACTAGCACAGTCCCTAAGCAAAAGGTCTTGGTGAAACGGCCTTTTTACAACCAAAAACTCGCTATGTTTGATCAACCCCCACACCTAGAATTGCTTCAAATAATATTTGTGACTTATAATAGCTAATGACTTTCTCCTTCATTTGCAACTTTCACCTTAACACCACTAATCAGCTCAATTACTCTACGGGACCAAGCTACATACCAGGCTTCAAAGCGGACCACACCTGTTGCTATGCCAATTTTGTACCCCATGTAAAATAACACTTTTTGGCTGAACTCACCAACAACAACTCTTGCGGGGGAGGGTTCTTTTACTATCCCAGTGCCTGCCTGCCTGCCTGTCTGCCCTGTGCATCCTTGACAACAAGCCGCCGGGGGAGGGAGCCTAGAAATTGAGCAACCTCTTGGCGCTACAATACAATAAAAACTTATGATATCATCATTTATATACCTTTAAAATATCTTGGAAATCCTTAGGATCTGCAGTCCGTCGTTTTGAGAATTAGACTAGAAGGCCACCTGTAGCCTAAACTACCGTACTCTACTAGTAGAAGAAACCACAAGCCACTGACAGGACACCCTTTACTCGGATGACTAAACTTGAATAAGAAAGTTTCTTGTTCAGCCCCCAGGGTTGAAAACAAAAAACAAAAAAACAGTTGTGGTATGATATTTGCACAAAAAACTGACAGGTCAACCCGAAATTTGACTCTCTCGAAAAAAACTCTTTTCCAACCATGGAGCTGAATGCCTCTGTTTAATGATATTATTATAGAAATCAACCAATCAGCACCCGTCCGAGTAGCTTATGAGCGTAACTTACGGCATGTAAATTTAGCGCGTAAGAAAAAAAAGATACCATGACTTACTCACTATTTTCTACTCGTCGAGTGACTAAACATGAATGCGAGTGTGAGTGTGGATGTGTTTTGGCAACATTTCAAGTCCATTAGGGGTAGCTACCGGGCCTAACGTGGACAGATAAGACTTCATATTACCATCCTCCTCCTCCCTCTCCTGCCCGGTGAAGAAGAACACCCTACTAGGAAGATAAGAGAAGGACGGAGAAGGGGGCAGGGCCAAGCTCGAAAACAAAAAGGAAAAAAATCCACCAAAGTGACGAGTAATCATCGTTAGCCGTGATTAACCTGTCCCGCACCGAAGATTCATCCAAGATAAGCCAACCAGCAAAACGACATACCAGAGTGGTGTAGATATCCATTGTAAAAAAAAAAAAACTGAAAAATTCTAACCCGCCTTCATAAACTAAGTTGGACGGACGGACGGACGAGCCCAGAAATTACGCCAGACTCAAACACTCTTCCAAGATCTCCACACATGGCTAACAAACCCCAAAACCGTCCGGCCAAAGCTCACACACGAAAAGATAGTGAGAAAAAGGAAAAGAAAAGGCTAGTAATAGAACATCAAAATAGAAACATACTCGTCCTATTCACCAAGCTCGTGAAAAGGCAAGGGGGGGAAAATGTAGCCAGATAGACGCAATCAATACTTAAGGCTTCATAACTCCACCTGCAGGCTTCCTCCAAAGCCCCACAGTCTGCTTTTCTACTTGCTTCTCTTTCTGGTTCTCGGGGCTGATGCTCAGCGCGCCATCCATTGTCCCGCCCTCACGCAGTTTGCGGATAGCCCTAACAGTGTCGATAGCGGCGTGGAGGGTCCTCCTAGCGTTGAAATTTTTACGAACGACGGGGAGAAGGTCATTGCCCTTGTGGCCCTCCACTAGGAAGGGGTGTTCTAGAGCTTTGTGACAAGTCATGCGTGCACTTGGATCTACGGTTAAGCAACCACGGATGAAGTCCCGAGCTACAAGGGGTAAATTACTGTCAGCAGAGTAGAACAGAAGGAAGGTGGGGTGGAAAATGGTGGGCGGACCTGTCTCAGAGACGTCTTTCCAGTAGTCTTCTGGCTCGAATTTGTAGTCTGCTTGGGAGATTGCAGTTACCTCGTCTACGTGGTTGTCCCTGTCGAAAGGTGTGTATCCACAAAGGAGGAAGTAGGTAATAACACCGATAGCCCAAACATCGCTAACCACGGTTAGTACTAAAAGGAGGTGGTCTCAGCAAGAACGCAGAGCTTACACTGGTTTTCCATGACCAGTCTTATTGAAGATTTCGGGCGCCATATATCCCGGGGTACCACATGTTGTGGTCAATACATGGAACTGCTCCTCATCCATAATTCGAGACAAACCGAAATCCGCAATCAATAGATCCGAATTATCTTCCGCAGTCCTGAAAAGCAAATTCTCAGGCTTCAAATCTATATTCCAAATAAATCAATATCTCACTATTCTATCCTTCAGCTGTGGGGCTGACCTCTATGCACGATCCCGTGATCATGTAAATAAGCAACTGCCGAGAGAGTGGCACGAATGAGGTCGGATGCATCAGACTCGTAGTAGGATCCCTTCCGACAAATCCGGTCAAACAATTCACCTCCGAGGGCAAGATCGGTGACAAGGTAAACTTCAAATAGTTAGTCTATAAAAGGTCGTATGGCGTATGTGAGGGTGCTTGCGATTATTCATCGTCTCGAAATAGTCTACGAGCGTGAGAACATTTTGATGACCCATAGAAACCTTCTTCAACACAGCAATCTCATTTCGAACCTAGTGCAAACAAACAAGAAAAGTAATTAGACGTAGTCTTGAGAAGAAAAAGAAAAAGAAAAAAAAACCGTTCGTGATAGATGGCCCTACCATGTGCTCTCTTCCAGCCATGAGTCTCTTGTTAATGACCTTCGCAGCATAATACCTCCCTGTGTCGATGTGGACGCATTCTTTCACGACGCTGTAGCTCCCTGAGCCGAGAGTTTTACCAGTCTTGTAACGGCAGGGTTGGACCTGTGGTTTTGGGGGGGCCGATGAGTTTTCAGAAATCGCGCTCATTGTAGTTGAGTGACTCGGTTAGAAGATTGTTGTGGCAGAAATGCGTAGAGCAACGAGATGCACGCCAATAGCTTTGATGGCGGGCGTAAGTCAGTTCCAGTCAAAGGGACGGATGTATTGATAGATTTTTGGGTTGGATATCAAGCGATGGGAGTGCGTGCAGGATGAAGAAAATAGAGCGAGAAAAGTACCTAAAGGGGGGGGGGGGGCAACAGTTAACTTATGGCATGGAATTTTGAAGGTTAGAGAGGAGATGTCAGCTCGTAGGCAAACAGTGCGGAGTAAGGCGCATGGGTAAGTTTTGATGGGACTGAGGCTGAGTAACAAACAACCTATGGTGTGGCACCGTGGTGGTGATTGTGTTAGGAGGTTGGTAGAGAAGGGATAGAGGGGCAAGGTACCGGCACGGTACTAGGAAACGCCAGGCGTTGGACAGTGGGGCTCTCTCCCAGTTAAGATGGCATTTAGTGCCTTCCAACGATAGCAGCATAAGATTCTATTAGAGGATAACCAAAGGGATCAAAATCCATTTTCCTAACACAATCCATTGTCCTACCACCCACCATAATACATGAGAATCAAAAGAAATATATGATGCCAACTAAATTTGTGACCAAATAAACGAGTTGGATATCATACTCGTGGTTAGGATAGATTCGGCACAGTAACTTACCCTTGATGCTCTAAATGTTGGTGCTTATCGGACCGCATGTGAGATTATCAGTTCTGTCAGATTAGGCCTAACTTAATCCATGCAAAACGACAAGCACCCCACCACTGCCCCCACCAGTACTCGAGTAGACAGAACCGTAAAATCCCAACTATCTCTGCAAGCCCTGCAATCTCCGGATTCATTGACAAAAAACGCCTGAGAAAGGTTAGCGTTTTCTTGACATGGTGCAGGATTAGCCCCCAGAACTTTTTGGATCTCATTCGCTGGTATTCGTAATTCTGTCAACTTGTCAAACTAAACCTATCTCGGGCTGAGGGGCTGATTCCCGTAGATAATCTAACAGTACTGGTACTCGTACGAGTAGATTTTACCAGATTTTACGGCACGATCGTATCGGACTGTACTCGAGTACATGTACAATAGAGGCTCAAAATCCCCACTCAAGCGCAGCATCCCAAGTGATGATCATCTACTCGTGCTATGAGTACATACAGCATGCTCGATAGCCCAACCCTGTATGAGCATTTGTAAATTAGTTGGGCATGACCTTAGCCAACGGTAACTCGCACAGCCAACGGCACCATGCGCACTATACCGCAACGGGAGTTAGGAATTACTTGAAAGCCCTAGTAAGCTATTATACAATTTGAGCTCTTCAGGATAGCATAAGATACTGTAACGGTATCATTCATACCCCGCCACTCTTAGAATCCTGTCTGAGAGCACGGTTTTATGGCACAGCACTGTACTTACGGTGTGCCTACTCGTGGTCTATGATGGAGTGCTATATTACAAGGCATACAAGCCCGAGAGTATTCTACCACTCCACTCATATTTACATCAGAACGTTCGCTTGTATCATACGCACTCTCCTGGAAGCTAGTGATTTCATGCCTTCGAATGCCGACACTAGCATTAGTTTAACTCATAGAAATTGTCTAGCCCAAAACTCAAACACGCATCTCACTACCAGGGCGCAACAGTATTTTATAGCATCTAAACAGCGCCTTAAGTTATCGCACCCTTCCCTCAGCCTACCACACTCAATTTATGTCACATCACACGTACAATCAGAGCAAGATACTATAAGATGGTTTTACCAAGGTTTTTATTTTTATTTTGAGATCATAGGAAAAAGACAAGATCGCCATTTGAAAATTGAAAGATGCGCCCCAAACAGAATCCAAGCATACATGGAGAAATAGGAACGAAAGTTGAAATCACGATCAATGCTATCCGATGACACGACCACCTAAACATACCACATGGCATGTTTGATAGTATCATGGAGAGGCCTAATCTCAGCTACCTCGCTTTGCTCCTTCCTCTCGCCAGAAGTAGAGGTCACGATTGTATTGCCTTCATCAGCAACCTCATGAGCACGAGCACGAGATGATGCGAGATGCGCATAGTAAACCGCGGGGACTAAGAGATCGTTAATAGTAGTCTCAAAAAGGGAGTGGATTTAACATACTCAAAGACACGGAATTGCTGGCACGAATATACGTGTAGCAAGAATTGTATACCAAGGCCTGGAACATATCGACCGGCATTTTGTTTTCATCATGGATAACATGATAATGAACCGGGCGCGCAGTCCCTTGGATGGCATTATGAGCCGCAAGATCTACCACACATTAGCAAAAATGCACCTTTAGAAGGCAACAATACACAGAGGAACTCACAGAAATCATACTCCGTTGGATGAGTAACATCACGTTCAACGATTGTCCCCGGGAGACAATTGCCGTTCCTATCTTGCGCGTTGCGATCGACTGGGAAAAAGCGAGTATGGTGACGCTTAGAACAAATAGTAACAGTGATCTTGGGGTTATAGTCGGCCTGCAAAACCTTGCATGCCTCCCTCATATCACGCAACTCCTCATCGACGATCTGTGCGTATTGGCCCTCGCTAACACCATCGCGGAAATAGAAGATGCGCATAGGTATCTTCGTAGTCTCCTGTCTGAAGGCACGCAAAAGGGTACACATGAATTTAATCATATTGGGGGTGGTAATACACTCCTGACGCGCGCCATTGGTGTTGCAAATAGCTGCGAAACGACTACCCTGCACTAAATTTTAAAGAACGGTTAGATAAAATGTACTGAAGTATTTGGTGAGCAACGGAGAGGGGCATACTATCAGTGGATCCAACCATGGAAGCAAAAGAAGCTTTGTTGATCCCTGGGGCTGGGTGAGAAACATCGGCGCCCACAATAATACTCGCCTCTTTTCCAAAGAGGGGGTGGTCGCTTTTGTCAAGGAAACAGGTCGTGCCACCAAGCTTAGCATTAACTTTCATGCAAACATTGGAGCAATATTGCGGCTTTGCCTGGGCCACATGTCTCGATTGGAGACCTATTTCCAAAGGCGTCAGTAGAGTCGAAGGGAGAAGGGGGGGGGGGCAACTCACATTGAGAAACAACACCGATATTGAGTTCGCAGAACGCCTTGATCTCATTGTATGGCTGGGGCGACTTGGCACTCAAGACGAAAAACAACATCTGGGGCTTGGCCTGGACCTGGTTCCCGGCCTTTTTGTAAAGTTCAAAAATATTTGTCCCGACGGATTTCTTCGGGTCCGCGTACATGATTATGGGTTCCTTATTTTGAACTTGCCCACCATGGCCGATATATACCTGGACCAACTGCCGGATAAAGTTTTTCACAGTTTGTTCATCGCAGTTCCTCTGGGGCGCGAAGATCATGAAACCCCAACCCTTTAGTTGGGCACCAATTTTGGCAAATTTCTTCCCACGAAGGTCCCATTTGCCGTCGCGTGGAGTAAACACACGATCGGTCGAACCGTCACCATAACAAATCTTAGGAGCATTCAAAATACGACCTTTAGACTAAGGCTAAGTTAGAATAACGGTTGCGTGAAATGCAAGTGAAATGTGAACAAACCTTTATCATATTGGTATCAATTTCCATACCGTATTGGGCAAGAAGAGGATCCTTCCTCCAATCCAACTGGGCCACATTTGACTTAATCTGTTCCATGCGGATAGTCGGGCGCTATAGCGGAATGTCAGCACGAAGTACATCGAAAGTAGAGTGATCTCAGGACAAAGTACCTGAACGGTAAATTTGATCATTTCCGCCGTTTGGCGCTCATCGAGTTTAAATGGATAACGTTGGCCCTACAGGGGGTGTGAATCCGGATTAGCACAATCTAATTCTCCATGGATAAGGGCATTCCTACCTCCTGAATGTGGCATAGTTCCATTGGAAACACCTCACCCTTCTTCCGGGTCTTGACCAAGGGAAGTTGAGGATACTTCAGTCTCAGATTGTACTGCCGCAGGAAGTAATCATAAGCAGAAATGGTTTCAGTGGTAACACCTCCATCAGCATTATGACGCTTCATTTCGAATGTGTATTCAACCGCATTCTGGTCGAATCCCTCAATCGTATAAACCTTCTTGCGAACCTCGGTATCGCGCTTACGATGAGTGCAGAAGAAAGAGACCCGCCTGAGACGGCGCAGATCACGAGATATCGGGCCTTTACCGTGCTCCTTGACAATCTTGGACTGAAGATCCTCGGGAGAACCTATGATAAGAGTATTAGTATCGATCAAAATAACACAAAATTAATGAGTGAATGCTACCGTTCATAGTCATACGGCATGCAATGTCCATCACGGTGCCTTGACTCCAAAACACAGTAGTTGCAACATCGACATTGATGGTAAGACGGCCACCCTGGGTAGCGCGAACCGATTGGAAAATCCCCTTCCACGCTTCAACACCGCGCTCCATTGGGACTTTCCCAGCCGATTGGAAGAAGGAACGCTTAATTGTAATAAAGTGCTTGCTGGGGGTCTCCCGCATGAGATGGTCAAGAAAATTAATGCCGACAAGAACATCATTGTCCATGCGATAGTCTCCCTTAACGAAGGCCTCAACGACCTGAAGTGGGACCCTGCCAGACTTTTGAATAACAACACGATGTTTGTTATCCCTACCAGGTCTGCCGCCTTGCCTCGCTTCACGACCATCACCTGAAAAAACAATGGTTAATAGTTGATAAGGAGGGGGGTGGAAATTGGGATAACTTTACCTTCATCGAGGTCGACAGTGGTTACAAGACGGTCTCCAAAAGGAAACAAGGTCACAGACCATGCCAACTTATTGCCTATACATGGGTTAGCAAATCATCTTACACACGAATCGCCAGGAGGTTTCCTACCATCAAACAATACAGTATTCTTTGCGGCTCCGAACTGCGATTGCAGTTTGTCCGAGTACCAAATTTTCTTGATCAGTGCTCTTTTTTCACTACCAGAGCCAATGGTAACCTACTCCAAATTTAATGTCTTCGAAAGCCAACAAAAAGAGAGCAGATACAGAAACCAACTTACATCGTACTGGTTGATGGCGAGAGTAGGAAACTTGGAGACAGCATATGAGTTCAAGGCAATTTGAGCTGGTCTTCCTTTAGTGCCGAACGCAGGGCGTTTTGGAAGGTCCTATTAGAGATAGTTAGGAGGGGTAAAAATAAAATAAAGGGAAATTCAAATGGATGAAAACTTACACCTTCCAAGTGAGTCGCCATTGGGTTGTTTTGATGAGTTCTTTTTTTCGGCTGTTAGTTGAGGACTGGTCGATGAAATACGGTAATACGAGAGAAGTGAATATTTAAAGTCAAGGCGACAAACAAGACAATTACCAACAGCAATGATGGGTAAAAAGCAACGAAGAGGTAGCGGAAATAAAAGTGGAAATAGATGATTAGGAATTTGATGAAGGGAGGAGATCAACTTACTTGTATGTGTAAAGTTTGTGTGTATGGAAGAGAGCGGAGGTATTAGGAAAGGTGTGTGGGGAGAGAGGGAGAGAGGGGGGGAAAGAGTTGATGTAGAGAGGAGAGGAGAGAGAGAAGGGAAGAGAAGGGAGGAAGGAAGGGAAGGGAAGGGAGAGAGGAAGGGAAGGCTTGTGCGGGTGGATGTGGAGGTTAGGACGTTAGGTATACGACTCCTTTGTGACGCGCAGCGGGCAAGCGGGATCAAACCTATGTCCTGTGGTAGCGATAACAGGGCCGACGGTGAAGACTGGAAAGAACAGGAGGGGAGGAAGGCAAGTGGGGGGGCGGACGCAATTCGTGATGCCTCTCGATAGTGAACAAATGTAGGACCTTAAGTACAGAAAAGTGAAAGAACGGATACAGGCCCGAAAGCTTGGTTGCAGACAAGCCCCACATCCATCACTCCGGCACATTCGCTTCTTTTACCAACTGGAGTTACCGGACACCTACCTTAAACAGCTAACGTTCTCAACTATGCCCAGCGAAAAGAAAAAAATGCGTCGATCATGAAATTCTAATGGCCCGGCGGCGCGGGCTGTCTGATAAGCCACCGACAATCCCCCATGGGGCTTATCTTGTATAATAACAAAACTTTCCTATGATAGAACCTCACAGGAACAATGCCCTATAGTCACAAACGCCCTTGATTTCCACAACGGACTACCGTACTCTAGTGTAGACCATTGTGCAGAACTACCTATTACCGGTATGTGCCGTGTGAGTAGGTTAGTACCGTAGCATCGTTACTTCCCTAGATGAGCGGAGACTACTACACAGTACTAGTAGAAGGGCTCTTTTTCTAATAAGAAACACCTGCGATTTTCGGGCCGGTGTGGAGGGCACTTTCAGGATTTATCAACTTATAGTGTGTTACGATACCAGTACTACATCACTAAGAAATTATAGACATTCACATTGGCCGTCGATAAAACAATTTGGAATCTTGCAGACACAGATACGACTCGTGACCCCCTGCTTAAGGCCTCTCCCCCTCACAATTTTACAACACGATGAACTCGTATAATGCGGTAGGCACTATGGCCAGCTGAACAAACCAAGATCAATATTTATTTACCCACACCAATACAATCGGGCAAACCATCCAATTGACCCCGAGGAGCCGCACTAATGCGAGGCGGGCGGAGGTAGTATGTACTTGTACTGTATTCGCACATCATCATCAAACTAAACCTTGACGGGCTCAACAGTTGAGCGGTTCAGGTCCTGTATCCTGCCTTGATTTGGTGAGGTTACGCATATTTCCCACCCAAACCATTGAGTATTGTCTCTACTGGTGAGTGAAAGAGGGGTGCATGATGATCGCTATTTCCTTGAAAACGAGATAGTCTATAAGTTCTGCACAGCTACGATACATTTGTGTGCAACTCAGAAAGGCAAGAAAGGGAACCTCATTGGGTAAGCCGGTCCATCCATAATAGGCTCTTTCTTATTTTACCGGGGCAAGGGTGTTTGGGAGGCCTAAATTTTCGTCACCTCTTTTCCTTCTACCAATGCAGAATTAAACCTCAAACATCGTAAGCCGAGTGATGCACGATGAACATACCACTCAACTTTATGATAATTGGGCTCCGCAGAGACTGGTAAGGACTTATTGGGTCACCGATACTAGTATTATGCAAATTGCTTATAGGAGAATGATCACGCAAGACCCCCACAAGTTTCACCCTATTCCCCTCGTCACTCCGATCAATAGCTGGTCGGCAAACACCTTGATAACGAAACATGATATGTGGTAATCATAATGCGATGGGTTCGTGCATTGGCTTTTAGGCCGCCCACGATGGCTGCACCTGGGAATTGCCACTACCGGTAGTGCGCAATGGAATATTAAGTATGAATTGAGGGGATTTTCATTTGTTCATGTTTCCACGGAGATCCTTGGGGAATATTCTCCTTTTTGCAGCACGTCTCGCCTGATAGGGTTGTCCGTATTTTGCCTCCCACGATTGGCAGAAGCCAAGGAGGAGTTAATGAAATAAAGGCGCAAGAGCTATGTTAAGAAAGTATGCGTTGTGTCTAGGAGATCTTGGCCATAGAACAAGATCTTCATAACTCTGGCGGGGGTTTTTTTTTCTCCTAGCATTCCTCGAAGAATTAGGCCGACAGCCCTTCCCCTCAGACATGCATCGTTATTACGATCCATGGTGTTTGTCCCAGGTGGTTTGGTGTGCGAGTATTCCGGTGTTATGAGCTTGGTACCTGGAATAGCATAAAACCTAGCAGTGGTGGAGTGATAAAGTCTTTAAGGGAAGGAAGTTATAGCCGTTGCCATGTCAAGAATTTGATATGGATATTGGGGAGTATCTCTTTTTCCTTCAAAAGGAGCGGAGGGTTGGGAGAGACGTGCGGTATGAGGACAGTGCAAATTCCCTGCAAGTGCAATAAAAGGGCACGATAATGACACTTATGATGTTTGCAATACTGGGTCACATGGCGACCGAATTTTGAAGCCATGACTTTGACCACTGTTTGTGACCTGGCGTTTTTGTTGAAGGTATAAATGTTGGTGCATGTGTCGTAATTTTCGTAGGGCGTGCTGTATCATTACTCCCTCTCATTGACTGACGGTGCTGGTACGGTACTTCGCCCAATGTTTTGGATCGTCGCGGCCTGACGCGTAAAGTGAATTGAGGAAGACGCGAACCGTTGCACGACTCAAAATTACCCTAGCGGCATGGCGGGGTCGTACCGGCACTGTGTAGGATGGCACGGTTGCCATGCCGCAACCTGAAAACACAGGCCTCTGCCAACGATGCTAAGCCTTTCTTCCCCGCCCGGCGGCTATCTGGTCAGTTGCTCTGATTTTGCACTAATACCCATACCCCTCTCTTCACCATACCGGTACATCCTTCGTTCCTGACCACAAACTTGGGGAAAATAAGAAACAAAAACGAAAACAAACAGGCTCTAAGTGGGGAAGGAACAAAAGGCGGGCAAGATAAAAAAGGGAATCACGGATAACGGAAGGAGGAAGCAAGGGGAGAGCCAAGAAAAATTGTTCAATCAACTGACCGATCCTTTGGTACTGGCTCATCGAAGCTTCTGAGCTTCCCTCCGCCATACCCTTCTATACCTTGTTAGGCATCAGAACAGAAACGCCCCCGCTAAACATCAAAATATCAAGTATTACAGATGGCGGACGAGAAGCCCCCTCCTTATTCCCCACCTGCGAGCAGCAAGAGCAGCCTTACCTCCAGACCCAGCACTGGAAGTCTAAGGGCTGCTCACCCTCCATCTCCACGTTCATCGTCTCGACATCCGTCTGTGTCTTCACAGCAGTCAATGGCTGACATCCTCTCTAGTCCTCCAAAGCAGGAAGGTGTGCCACTACGGGACTGGAGAACTGTCAAGGTGGGCGAACTACTCAGCAATAGGGAACTCTTGTTTGTGGATCTTGATACCCCGGTCGAGTCAGCATGCCAGGTAAGCCCTCCCCAGTTTCAACACCCTAGTTCCAGCATTGTGCGCCTGATATTACGACGCATTTACATACCTTCGTCTGATCTATGGAATACGAAAAATCTCGTCAATACGTCTTGCTCACCCGTAGTACTTCTATAGACTCTTATCGATAACGAACTTTCGTCGCTTCCAATCCGATCGTCCCCTAACGCGGAGTCCGTATGTGGGACTTTTGACTATAGCGACTTGACAGCATTTCTTCTCTTAATAATGGGGTTGTACCAACCCGATGAAGATGAGGACATGTCGTCTTTCGAGGAGTTGGCGAGGAAAGCCCGAGCAGGGTCTACTATTCCTGTAAAACTTGTTAAGGATCTTGGGAAAAAGGATCCATTCATTACTGTTCCGGAGACGGAGGGCCTTGCCAAAGTTGTTGAGGTGTTTGGGAGTGGAGTTCATCGAATCGCAGTTGTCCGTGAAGGAACAAATCAGGTTATCGGGATGATTAGCCAACTGCGTCTAATATCCTTTTTCTGGGAACATGGCAGGAGTTTCCCTACCATAGATCAGCTTTACCCTCGCTCCCTGCGTGAATTGAATATAGGTTCTGGAGAAGTCATCTCAATCAAGTATGTATTCGGCAAAAGGAATCGTCTCTGAAATTTATTTCGTAGGTTAGAATACAATGAGACTAACGTAATTGTAGCGGGGACAAAAAAGTTCTCGATGCACTTGAATTGATGAATTCCGAGGGTGTATCTTCCTTGGCGGTTGTAGACAATCAACACAATGTGGTCGGAAATATTTCGACTTGGGATGTTAAAGTAAGCTTATTCCTTCATTTGTATCATTGGCGCTCGGCTCCCACTCTACAATCTTGAAGCTGAATCTCTTTTTACAGTATCTCACAAGATCGAGCTCAATGCCTCTATTGAAATCCTCTTGCTTGCACTTTTTGTCCGTTATTTTGACAGACAGAGGGTTAAGCGACGGCAAAGACTCATACCCAGTATTCCATGTGAATGCTCAGTCAACCCTCGCACATACGGTAGCCAAGATCGTAGCAACACAGGCACATAGGTGAGTAGGCCCTTCTAGGAATACACTTACTCTATGTTGTTCTGACATCGAATTTGCTTGCAGAATGTGGATTGTCGAAACCCCTAGCCCAGCATCCACCGCCCCACCAACCCCCACCATACCGCCAGCGGTTGCAGTACCGCCAATATCTGTGCTTTCCCCGCTCCCTTCTTCTTCTTCCTTCCCGATCACAGCACCACCCACCCTTACTGCCGGGGCTCTTCCTGGGGCACATCTTAGTGGCAGGCTGATGGGTGTAGTATCTTTGACAGATATTCTTAATATATTTGCTAGGAGCGCTGGTTTGACCCCAGTGGATCCTAACGAAGCCAGGAGGCAGAGACGCAGGAGTTCTTCCAGTTCTATGAGAACTAGCTTTGACCAGGGCAGCCGAAGCTCGCTTGATTTGCGTGAGCTTCGCGAATCGTCGAGGTCTTCGTTTGAAATTCGCAGATGAACTTTGGATTTTACCCACTCCATATGATTTATGAGAGGGTATATCGATCGCTGATGGAGTTTGCATGTTTTTTTTTTCCCTTACGCCTTATTTCCGTTGGAAGTAGTTCATTTGTATTATACACCTGATGCGAGTTTTTATTCGTTCTCCACGCGCACCGTATCAATTTTCAGGTTTCAGTCTTCACTTTGCTCCATTCTTTAACGCTCAGTTATCCTTGGATGGGTATCGGGAGCAGGTTACCAGCAAGGCAAGAGAGTGATGCGAGTGGGGCTTTCCAACCAATTTCGTGTGAAGCGGGTGTTTTTTATATATCTTATTCTGGGGCGGATCGAATTCTGTTTAAGCCCGTTGTCGAGAAATTCCCTCAACCTGTCATGTATTTTCTTCAGAAAACATTGAGATAAATAGAAACACATGATCGTCTACAGTAGGCGAAAAAGAAGAAAAGAAAAAAGAGCCAGACAAATAACTTTTTCGCCCCGCTGTGGGGGAAAACCAGGATGGCGCCAAGATATTTTGGATGCCCTCTTGTGCCTGAACGACCAACCTCACACCCATCAAGCCACACCATGATCCTCAAGAAATTAGTTTTACGGCAGAGTATGTCGCCAAACCAGCATGAAATTGTCTTTACTAAATCACTGAAGTGCGGGAGGCTTACTGATGATATCTTTTTTTCGAAATTACAGGCCGATTGATCTCGGTTTCCGTAACTACAAGAAATTTCACCAGAACAATCACGTCGGAGCAGAATGGCAGCACCACCAACATCAACACAGGACCAGAAGTGACCCCCGGAGCGGGAGGAGGAGGAGGAGTCAACAGCCTCCGATCCCAAAATCTAAGTCAATCCAGTAGTAGTACGACCGACTCACCACCACCATTCAATAACCAATTGGAGGGTCAAAAGCAACAACAACAACAAGCCTTCACCAGATCTCAAGAGTATGAGAACTTTAAGCAATTCCGTACGTCTTCCCCCATCCCCACCACGCACGCACTAACACACCAGATTTTTTCCAGAAAACACCACAGGAAGACTCGGTTCCATCCCCGGCCGTGTCTACAGGCCACACATCGCCGCCAACCACCCCCCAGGACCGCGGGACATAACCCTAGAACTCCTCATGGCCTCAGGCGCACACCTGGGCCACCTAACTTCACTCTGGAACCCAGGAAACGCACGCTACATCCACGGCATCCGCGACCACATCCACATAATATCCCTAGAAACGATAGCAGCGCACCTCCGGCGGGCGGCTAGGGTCGTAGAGGGGGTCGCGCGCGCCGGCGGGTCGATAGTCTTCGTGGGGACCCGCAGAGGGCAGGAGCGCTGCGTCATAAATGCCGCGAAGATGTGCGCCGGGGCGCATGTGTTCGATTGGTGGATCGCGGGGACTATAACTAATGCTCATAACCTGCTGCAGAAGAAGAAGGTTGTCGAACGGGATATGGCAGATCGGATCGTCTCCCCGAAGCCTATTAGTGATGGTAGGGTCGTCGTGCCGGATCTTGTGGTCGTGCTGAACCCCATGGAGAATTCGGTCGCTTTGCATGAGTGTGCGCTTGCTGGGGTGCCGACTGTTGGGATTGTGGATACGGATATGGATCCGCTTAGGGTTACGTATCCGATTCCGTGCAATGATGATAGTTTGAGGGCTGTTCAGCTTGTCGCTGGCATACTTGGCCGGGCTGGTGAGGCGGGGAGGTTGGCGAGGATTAGGGAGGCAGAGTTGGAGTCTGTGCGGGCTAGGCCTGAGGATGAGCAGCGGCCAGCAGAATATGAATATGACAATTAAATGATGGATAGATGGATAGACGTATTTACAGGTCGTTGGGTAAATAGGAAACCCTCTCTATTTGTATATACATTTTTGCTCTGTACTGTATTCTAATGTTGAAACAAAAAACAAGTTTGTTATAGACAGCGCCTCCGGGGAAATTGGTGGAAACCAGGAGGAAAGAAAGTGCCAGACATCACATCGCGAGGGACAAGAAATAGGAGGAAGGAAAGAGCCCCAAGCAAAAGGCGTGGATATATCACATGGCATCAATCGTAGGTTCTCTGCAGGGCAAGCTGTAAAACAAGCTGCCTACCTACCCACAAGTGAAACAAACATGAGATATATCATGTGAACGAAACGGGAAACTACCCTAGTGAATTGCCCTCATGACAGTTTCGACCCTAATGAATCCCTCATTAGCATCACTCACGCCGAAGCAGATCATGAAAAACCAGAGTAGCAGGATAGATGGGTAGAGCGTACACAAAGAACGTCCCCGCTGACACCGGCATAGCCCTCAACAGCGTCGGTCCTAGACCCCTCCAGAACCCCATGAACCCCTCCTTAGCATAGGTCTTCGCGAAGCAATCTCTCATGTTCTTATAGGCACGATCGCCCCCAATTCCGTCCGTCTGCATCCTACTCTTAACAACGTCGAGAGGGTAAGAGGCGAGCCAGAGCGCCTCTCCCGCAAGACCTCCATAGAGCGCGATCTTCCACGACGGGATGTCGGAGCGGGGCTTGTTGCGGGATTCCATTTTCATGAGGTATTCGAATGTCAGGAACCAGACCCCATAGGCCTGAGCCTCTCGGAGGATGGTGACCGCTTCGCCACGGTAGAGGCCGTTCGCTACGCCGCCGGTTTTAAGAAGCTTGCGGACACAGTCTACCGGGCCATCATAGAGGCGGGCGGCACCGTGGGGTTGGGTTTGGAGGCGGATACGGACGTGTTCTATTGGGCCGGAGATTACACCTAGAGGGGAAGAGAGGTGTTAGTATACTCTCAGAGAGGAAGCAGAGAGATGGATACTGTTTGCGACTCCAGCAGCGGCACCAGCAAGGTAGTATTGCCCAAACGTGATGTCATTCCTCTCGGGGTGTCTCTGAGCGTTGTACGCCGCGATCCTACGACGTGCATCGTGGAATGCGCCGAATTGAATACTAACACAGGCTCCTATCCCGATCAATGGAGTCAAGGTTCCCTACCGTAGCGTAGTCATTAGTTTATGTCAGGGGAATGTAGGAGGGTGGCAGGAACTTTATAGAACGCTAAAGGCCCTTCATTCTTATAAATCTTTGCCGCAGCATCCAGTGCACCAGCATACTGTGAAGAAGTCTGCAACCTAACCTTAACAATATCTGAAAATAAGGGTCAGCGAACCCCTACTAATCTCAAGCCTTCCGACCGCCAGCAGCAGCACTCTACTCGAGGTAATAAGAATCTCACCAAAAGGTTGTCCTACAAACAAATAAAGTCATTAGCTCCCGCCCAACCCAATCCAATTCACCCTTCATAGGACCCCCAAAAGCAAGCAAACAAACCTATGAGAACCTGCGCAATCCCTCCGACCGCCCCGGCGAATAGGTCTTTAAGAGTCCTGGTCAAACTCCCTTGGTCACTTCCGGTCATTTTGAAGATTTCTCGTTACTACCGCACGAGCTTATGTATGATACCGGTTATTTGGAGGGTTATTTGGAGGGAATAGGGAAAGTAAGGAAACTAGGCAATTGGGGGCTCGGAAGACGTAGAGGACGAAGGATAGAAGGGAGAGGGAGGTTTGGTACGTTTAACTCGTGTTGAGAACCCGAGTTTGTTTGCGGCTCTCTCACACTCTCTTTAATAGACTAAGATGCGCGGTTTGTATACCGGTATGGAAACTTCCCCCGGATGCCCCACCATACTGGTAATGTGATGTTGTGCAATTACCGGGAAAGGTGTGTCAGAAACCCTAACCCTATGTTTGCGGGGCAATGCTGCGGAAAGAGAATTCCGGGAGAGGGTTTTAGGGGTCTGTGGCCGTATATTTCGCCAAGCCGTTAATCAATAGTAGTAGTAGAGTATCCTTTTTTACTTGCCCCAGCTGCTTGAAATCCTAGTAATATCCCCCGGAATTTGAACTTGAGAGTGTGGCTTAAAATTGGGTTCCCACGAGTGTTCAAGTAATATCGGGGCAGTATTGTAGCTTACCAACTCGTCCTATACACAACTAATACCACGCCATAAATTGCAGTTAGAAACAATGGAGCTTCGAACTAAAGTTTTTGATGTTGGGTAACTATGCGCTCCCCCCCGAGATTCAAAGCCGAGCCCGCCGTGTAATCCGTGAGTAGGCCGTCGTGGACCCCGATGCCTCTCTTAACCTCCCCTTTCCTGATTCAACCGTCCCCTTATCTTTCCCCTCCATCCTTTATTTTATTTTTTACTCCCCGAATTCTCCGTACATACTCCTGAGAGATACTACTAGCCTAGCTAACGGTGTCTGGTAAGTTTGCCGTAGGTTACCATAGTATGGTAACGTACACTTTGCGGACATACCGGTCGGACCCTCGTCCCCACGAGTGATAATCTATGAGTGAACTCCGAATCCTGTTCATGCAAATTTAAAAGTGTCTGGCTTGTGAGAATGGCATATGGGCACAAAGCCTGCGGTCTCATGCGTAAGGCATTGAATGGTTACCTGTGCTAGTGCACTGAGAGGGCCCAACATTTTCCAACGTCTCTGGGATATGAGCTAACTTACCTGTTCGTGGGTCCATGATAGTTCCAGCGAAGCCTGGTGCGTAAAGTCATCAGTTATCATAAGACTTAGTGAACCACTTATTTTATTTTATTTTATTCATATCCTAGAGACTTTAAAAACTTGTTAGGTTCACATTACAAGCTTCATCTGAGCTTGTACAGCTAAAGCACTAAGACTACGGGGAGAGTTTGAGTTGGTGCTGGAAAGAGCCTTCTCTATCAAATGGATGTCTAAGATTATTCTACAAAAGATGATAAAAGCCCAATTCAAACCGCCAGCACTTCGCTTAGCTCGTAAGTCATGTAAAATAGGAAGGAAAGGGAAAGAAAGACTAATCTCCAAAAGAGTTGAATGAGCATGCACTTCACATGTACGTCCAGTAAAATAGAAGTCCCATGATCACAAGGGAAGTGTAAAAAAAAAAAGAGGCCTAACACTACTAACATTGTCGAGGGGGAACCGAAACAGCGCCCTGCTGCGGCCAAAAGCTTGCACCTGCCAACCCCACCGCTCACAACCCAGCGGCCGCCTTTGACTCCCTTAGAGCCTTAGCAGCTGTGCGGTCTTCTTAACCATGAGGTCCTCGTCGGGGAAAGACAAGTGCTCTATGGTATGTTAGTAGGAGCTCCTAAAACAATCGAGTATGGGAAACTAACCGAGACCAATTGCGTAGGGCGTTGGGACCTCCGCGCCGGTGATTCTCTGGGCCGGGGAGTCCAAGAAATCAAACATATATTCCATGCTCAGAGCAAGGATCTCGCTGGCAACCCCAAAGCTAGGGAAGCCGCTCTCGATGGCAATCAGATGATTGGTTTTCTTGACTGATTTCGTGATCGTCTCGATATCAAGAGGTTTGACAGAACGAAGGTTGATGACTTCTGCCTCAACTCCATATTTCTTCTTTAGAGTCTCTGCCGCGGCGAGAGCTTGTCCAACACAGCGAGAGAGCGCTACAAGTGTAACATCTTTTCCAACTCGCTCGATCTTAGCTTTTCCAATCTGTAAACGAGGGAAGGTTAGCGCCAGAGTCTCTTGGCTAAGGAGGTTTGCCCCGAACTGACAGGTACGAGAAAGTCAGACCCCTGAGCCTCCTCGGACATAGGGAAAGCCTGTCCATAGAGCAATCTAGAAACAAATTTAGTATTTTTCTCTACCCTGAAGATAAAATCCTCAAGGGGACCTACTCGTTCTCAAGGACCTGTAATACCGCCCAATTAGCACATTATTCGTCCAAGGTAAGGGATAGGGATTATACCACTACTGGGTTGGGGTCCCTGATAGCAGCCTTCAACAGACCCTTAGCATCTTCCGCACTCCAGGGTGTAACAACTTTCAATCCCGGTATGCTACCGTACCAGGCAGAGTAATCCTATGACTGGGTTAACTCTCCGCTCGTGTCCAGAAGTAGGGGCGGAGATTGTTGAACCACTTACTTGAGAGTGCTGAGCCGCCACACCAGAAGCAAATCCATTGGGCCCACGGAAAGTAATGCTACAAGGTTGGATGCCTCCGCTCATGTAGTGTGTCTTAGCTCCCGAGTTGATAATCTGGTCAATTGCTTGCATCTGGTCTTGATCAGTTTCGGAGTATCGTCGGAATTGGACGGTAGGCATACGGCAAAATTCCAAGTCATGAATTCAACCACAGGGTTGAGGCCAGCGAGGGCGGCACCAACACCGAGACCAGCGAAACCGTGCTCCGTAATTCTTTAGGAAAGGTTAGTATGACCCTTCACCTGCTCACGCTAGAAAACTTACGGAGAATCGATGACTCTCTTTTCACCAAAACGATCCAACAGCCCCTTGGTGACTTTATAGGCCCCATTGTACTGAGCTACTTCCTCACCCATAATAAATACTTTCTCGTCTCTCTCCAATTCCTCGGCTGGCAGAAGTCATTAGTGGAGGCGCCCAACACAATTCAGCAATTCCGAGGAACAACATACCGAGCGCCTCATTCAAAGCCTCTCTCACCGTATAATCTTTCGTACCGCCGCTGGAATAATTTTTTTGCTGTATCTTCAAAGATTGAAAAGCCGTTACTCGGGGTACATTGACGACGGGCTTTCTAAGAGTATTTGCGGTAGCGCGGGAAAGGAAATTCCTAGCTGCAAACATGTTGACGGTGATGTTAGGGGTAACGGTAAAAAAAAATCCGGATATATATCTGGAGGAGGGAAATAGCGGAAGTGGAGGAGGGAGGAAAGGTTTGTTGAGAGAGAGCAGATTGTTGGTGTTGATCCGGCGCTCAACCTAAAAAAATCGGGACCAGGTTCTCGAGGGCTGAATCAGCACATCACGTGAGGCTTGATTGAAACCCCAACATATCGCCGGGGCTCGGTAAACCCAAGGGCAGGGTGAATATTTAGTGTACCAGTATTATGGAGACAGAAGGGGTAAGGGTATTTTACAGGCCGGCTCAGGGCACTGGGTTGGTATTCCTCACTCGTGTGGGATTATATATACTGCAGCCCCATGCGAAGCACAATCTTCACAAGCACTAGTGCAAATTGGATACAGTACCGGTACGGTACTCATGCCTTGAGCATACTCTATCGAGAATGCGGATAGTAAGAAAGGGTTTTCAAGAATAGAACGTTGAACTCTGCACATTGAGCAATGAGCTGCGCGCTCGTGCTGCCTGAAGTGTCATTTACCGTGTCACTGGGTTACCGTAAGGTGTTGGTTGTGCCTTTTTGGTGGGTGCCAAGAGCTTTCCCTGACCAATATTTGGTGTTGCCTGTGTCAACCCCACTATGCCCCCTCTCACTATAACCTTCCTCCCTCCATCCCCCTTATTCACATCCTTTTTTTCTCCATCCACCATCCTACGCACCAAGATCCCCTTTCCCCTCCTGAAGGAAAATACACGAAAAACCTACTCTCTAGTTTTGCTCAATAGAATATCATGACACCTTCCGATACCAACCCTACCGCTCAGGAGGAAACACCTGTTGAAACCCCCGCGGCCGCCACCGAGCCCACAAAAACTGAGGAAAAGGAAGCTGAGAGCAATATTAAAGGCGACAAGCAATCCGTTTTCGGCTCTGGTGGTCCAATCTCTGAAAGTGTTTTTTCCATGTTTGGCGGAGGGTCCAAGCCAAAGAGAGAGGAGAAAGACGACGAAGAAGCTGAGCCTAAGGAAAAGAAAGATGGCGATGTTTGTTCCCTGAGAGTCCATGGTTTGAGCCTTATGCAGTCTCACTAACATATTACAATACATTAAGGAGGAGGCACCTGAGTCCCCCGACGTCCACTTCGAGCCTGTTGTTTCTCTCGAAAAAGTGGAAGTTAAGAACAACGAGGAATCTGAGGAGGAAGTCTTCAAGATGTATGAACTCCTGTATAATTCTCTCTTTTCGAAATGGCTCTTGCTAATAATTTGGTGTTTGCGTAAGGCGTGCCAAACTCTTCAAGTTTGATAAAGATTCCCGCGAGTGGAAAGAGCGTGGAACTGGCGACGTCAAACTTCTCAAGCACCAAGAAAACGGCAAGACTAGGCTTGTTATGCGAAGAGACAAGACTCACAAAGTTTGCGCTAATCACTACGGTAAGACCCCGCATGTAGTAAATCATACGTTCGATATGCTCATCCACTTCTCCCTAGTTGTCCCTGATATGAAGCTCTCCCCCAATGTCGGGAGTGACAGGAGTTGGGTATGGAACACATCTGCCGATGTTAGCGAGGGCGAACCTGAGGCTCAGACTCTTGCTATTCGCTTTGCCAACCCCGAAAGTAAGACGAACACAGCTCCTAGCTTTTAAGGCAAAACTAACCACTTATACCCCGCCTAGATGCCAATCTATTTAAGAAGGCCTTCATCACTGCTCAGCAGGAGAACGAGGCTCTCATTGGTAAGGAATAAAGGGCTTGCACTTAATGAAATACGATTACTTTCTATGGTGTTCCGGGGAGGGGGCAAAGTTCATCAATGTTTCATGTGTTGTACCTAAGCTCTAAACTCCGGTCTTTTTTGTTTCTCGGAACGAAGCTTAAATGTTGCATTTTTCTTCTTTCTCTTTTTCCATAAGCTTGGCCCATTTCTGGTCATATTATTTTAGTTGTACCCTATCCCTTAATCCTTTTGGGGGGATGGGTTTCCTTCTCATGACGTGGGAGACGTGAAGACGAAAAGTGGGCTCATGTTCGCGGGTAGAGACAAACTTTGTTTTGTTTTACAGCAGCCGTTGAATGCCATATGATAAAGTGAGCACGTGGGTAATTGGAAATGATATTTCATTCGCGTTTATATTTAATTTTGGGCATTTTAGCTTCCCCCCTCCAGTCCCATTATGAAGGCTGGAATCCCTGTATGGCCGATCCCCAAAGCACGACTAGTCACTCGTCATGAATATTTCCAAACAAACACGCTGTCTCTCCCACCCACAACCTTAAAAACCAATTGCTAGGGTATATTATATTATACTTAAGATAATTCGCCAGTAAATCCCTATCTACCCACGAGAATAATAAACCTTTATATATTATAACAATATTATGGCAGCCACCAATCAATCCTTTTTGTTAAACCCGTGGTGTGGTTATAGCCACCAACCAAGCAAACAATCAATCCCATGTTGTACAGTACATGCACTAAACAACACAGCAGCGCCAAAGCTACACCGGTATGATATGATATATACAGAGATAAGGGAAGAGACGGGCAAAGAGAAGATGTAATGCTGACGATGGTTATGGCAGTTTGAATGGAGGTGAGGGTCCAAGCATAGTAAATATGTGTGCCAATAGGAGAGCAAAAAAAAAAGAAAAAAAATGATGGTTGCAAAAACAAAGAGGAAAAATTTATATATGCGATAATAATGTAACTCCTGATGTTTGATGCCCTGTTCCCGCTTTTATCCCTGTTCCCACTTTTATTTTTGTATGATATTCCCGAACACCCATCGGTCGACTGACCGACTAAATGAATGACCTTATCCCCATCGTTCCGATCTGGTATTGTTTTCTTTCCTAAGCTTCCTGCGTGTTTGTGTGGAAAAAACTCCAGTGGTTCTTTTTGAGATGAAAAGAAGGAAGGGAGGAAGAAATGTATAGCAAACTCCGAAAGGTATAAAGGGAAGAAAGATAAGGTGAAGGTGAAGTATTAAAGAGAATAGGAGGATGCTAGATAGTCCTCGCCTCCTCAAGAATCTCATACGTCTGAATCATATCCCCGGCCTGGAAGTTTCCCCACCCCTTAAATCCGAGTCCGCACTCACTCCCCTTCTTTACCTCGGTGGCCTCCTTGGTGAAAATCTTCATGGATTCAAACTCCCCATCGTAAATGATTTCCCTGTCCCTCAGCACTCGGACCTTATCGCGCTTGTAGAGATTCCCGTTCTTCACCTGGGCTCCCGCGATTGGCATGGTCTTTCGTTGCCTCACGTTGATGGAGAAGACTTGGAGGATCTCTGCTTCGGCCTTGACGGAGTACTTTATTAGCGGGGCGAGCCTTTCAGAGAGCTTTGCGGAGACGTCGTCTACTAGACGGTAGATGACGTTGTGGGTCATTATGGTCACGCCTTTGTTTCGGGCGTATTGGATGATTTCGGGTTCGACCGAGAGGTTGAAGCAGAGGACATAGCCTGTTCATTTTATCAAATTGTGTGAGAGATAAAGAGAGGGGGGGGGGGATAGTGGGAGAGGGAAATTCACCTTCGGCCGCAGCGGCATGATCTATGTCGAATTCAGTCACTGCTCCAAAAGAGGACCTGATGACTTTTGCCCCGACTTCTTCGTTGCCGAGTGGTGAGACGGCTTCTACCACTGCCTCTACGGACCCGGCCACATCGCCCTTCACAATGAAGTTGACAACTTCGTACTTCTTCCGACTCTCTGCTGCAAGCTTTTCACTGGCGGCGACGGCGGCGTCAGGGTCTTTATTATCAGCTAGGGCTCGTTCCCGAATCTCTTTCTCGGCTGCTTCTTTCTCGCGCTGTGCGCGGCGTTGGTTGTTGACAGCTTCCATGTCTGCGGCTTGTCGGAGACGTTCTGCCTTTTCCATGCGGAAATTGATAACTGTCTTTGCTTTGTCCTGTGGGGAGTATAAGTAATTGGAAGTTTGCGGGAGGTAAGGAAGACATACCTCGGAAGCCGCCTGTATTACAGAGTCACCAGCCAATGGCTGGTCTCTCCATCCATCAACTGTGACAGGAGTTCCTGGCGCAGCAAATTCAACTCCAACGCCGTACTCGTTAATCAAGCTCCGTACTCTAGCCCAAGTCCGTCCAGCAACAATAATGTCCCCCGGCCTTAATGTCCCCCGATTTACTAAAACTGTGGCAACTCTTCCCCTCTTTTCTGTTCCTGCCTCTAATACCCATCCTTCACATGGCCCGTCTGTCTCTGCCCTCATATCCAAAACTTCGCTCAGCGTGACGGTGGCCTCCTCGAGCTCCTCCATTCCTTGCCCTGTCTTACCAGAGACTAGCACAACCTGAGTGTCGCCACCAAAATCTTCAATATCCACTCCATTCTTTGCGAGATCCTGTTTGACACCATCGATATCCGAGCCCTCCTTGTCAATCTTGCTGACAGCTACAATTATGGGCACGTTTGCAGCCTTTGCATGTTTGATTGCCTCTATAGTTTGAGGCTTGACCGAGTCGTCGGCCGCGACGACGAGAACCACAATGTCGGTAACGTTGGCACCTCGCTCTCTCATAGACAGGAACGCAGAGTGACCAGGAGTGTCTAGGAAGGTAATGATCTTTCCGGAAGGCATTGTGACCGAGAAGGCACCGATATGTTGAGTGATGCCGCCATGCTCGGTAGCGACAATCGATGATTTCCGCAACCAGTCAAGGAGGGTTGTTTTCCCATGGTCGACGTGCCCCATAATTGTGACAACCGGAGGGCGGGGTTGGAGAACAGACTTATCCTCAGGCGGAGGGCTAGGAAGCATTAGATCCGCCCAGAAAAATGGAATATCAAAACATACCGTGGAAAGAGATCCTCTTCCTTGCTGGTGTCTGCTATTGGCTCATAACCATACTCCATGGCGATAAGTCCTGCAACTTCAGCGTTCATTACATGGTCATAACTGACATCTTCGAAGCCCATATTTTGCATTTGAACTATAAAGTCATCCAACCTCATCTTTACCGCTCTTGCCAAGTTTGCGACACTAATGTATTCAGGAAGATAAAGAGGGATCATAGCCGGCGCCGCCTCAATCTGCTTTTCCCTCTTCTTTGCTTTCTTTGCCTTCTTTGCAGCTTTGCCAGTCAATGGTTCTTGGCCCTCTTCCAAGATAGCAGATTCCCTGGCATCAAACTCACGCCTACGAGACCTCTCACGAGCTTTGGCTGACTGCCGCCTTTCGTATTCGAGCTCAGCAGGAGTGAGCGGCCGGGTTCGGAGCCCCTCCGCTGCATGGTCGGATGCAATGGATTCCGTTATTTCCGCTTCTTCCTCTTGAGCATTCCTTTGTTTAGCACTCCCTTTCCCAGTCTTGGATAAGTCAGGCAACCCATCCCCGACCGGCACATAGGCAGCCGACACCTCCTCTATCATGTGGTTCATTTCTTGAGTGGGTGAGGAATACTCTGTACCCCCTAATACTTGCCGTGAGCGGTCTTCGAATATCCTGATGTCATCGGGCGTTTTGGGAGCATCAGTGCTATAAATTGGTGATTCCCGGTCAGTTGCGATGGATTGCCCAAGTCCACTATGGGCAGTTTTAACTGATGGCGATTCAGACTGGTTGCCTTTCCCGACGGCCGTATTAGATTTAGGATCGACCTGGTCGAACCCGCGCGTGTAATTGATTGATCCTTGTTTCCTCAATTCCGGGCTGCTAGATTGTGTCCCACCCGACGGAAACCTATTCAACACTTCGGACCTCCTATCGTCCGTGGTTCGGGATATACGAAAAGGTGGGATGTTTCTAGCCTGCTCCGGCCGCTGGTATTCTTCCTTTGCTTTAAAAGACAGCTGTGGTGGGGGGTCAGTCCACCTCGATCTTGGAGCGTGCGGGCCGGATGATGTATTCGGATTCCTATGTCCCAGAACACCGGGTTCCGTCCTAGAGCTGTCCCACGATCGAGTAGAGCCCGAAGGTGGGGGTTGTGTATCGTGAGCACCACCTTCCGCCGCTGCAGGCTTGGGGGCAGGACGAACGCCCCATGTAGACCTTGGGCCAAATTTACTATCCAGATCATCCCCGGCTGTTGCCCGTCCGGTATTACCCCACCGAGAAGGCGGACCATAGGGGCTCTGCCGGTTCCCCCCAAATCGACTGATCGGGGCTGAGCCTGGGGTAGGCCTTCCGCCATCTGAGGTTCCTCCACTCGACCATCTTGAGGGCGGCCCATTTTTCATACCGTTGTCTGCCGAGTCATGCGCATTCGAGGGCGGTACGGACCATCTTGTCTCAGGTTTCCGAAGTGAATAAACACCTGATTTCCGGAACGACTTAAAGCTATCACTGGCAGCATAAGAGGGCTCCTCATTATCCTCGGCTACAGCAGCGGAACCCAACGCGTCGCTCTCTGATGATTTCCGGGAAGAATGAAGGAGTCTCGGATACAATCGATAGGAACTTCTAGTATATAACAAAGACAATGGTAGACTAGAAGACTTTTTCTACATTTTTGAAATTTCATTTCATAATTAGCCCCGCCTCTTAGAGAGAATAAGATACAAATAAGGTACAAAAGGACAAATGGATGAAGGAATTATACCACTGAGCATTGCGACGTTCTCAGCATATTTGCGGGGGAAGACTTATCGTCGACAACGAAGGCGGGGGGGGGCTGTCATGCGGTGAAGATCCCAATTGGTATTTTCCCGGATCAACTAAAGAATTTTTTGGGTGCTTGGTCTTATCGGTTCGCCACATCGTTGTTATCAGTCCTAAATCTCAGCCATGAAGTGGCTGACGATTGGATTATTGTCTTAGCACAGGTTTCAGCCCCTCTCTCTCCTTCTTATCAGATCTCCCTGTCATTCGATTCTAATCACATCTAATCTAATCAGTACCAGCACAGACAGCACCCGTATCATATTCTGACGCCAGTGAAAAAACAAAAACAAAGACATTGTTAGGGCAACCCATCACGGACTGCCGCCGCTTCCAGCTGGCATTTTCCCCGCCTGTCAAGTATCAGGCTACGGTATACCGTGTGATACGGGGCCCCAATAAAAATTGGCTGCCGAGAGAAGTGTCGCAGGCCAGAGCTCTCCTCCAGCGTACTTTTCACGAGGGAATATACGAAGCACTGCTCCGCGCATACCACACCGAGTCCGTAGCCATTCTCTCCCCGACAAGACCGTTCTCAATTCTCCTTGCGTTCCCAGATTCACGAAGGACCACAAACTACGCCTTCTGCGGGGAAGAATTGAGCAGGAAGCAAGCACACCCCAAGACCAGCCAAAAAGGCCACAATCTCAGATCTGCAGCAGCCGCGAGCAACATCCATCATGGCTGATCAAGCTGCTACAGATCACCAACGAGCTATGCAACATCATCAACAGCAACAACATCAGCAAACTCGAGACTCCCTTTCTTCTTCACCATCACGGCATTCTTCGACTAATTCAGTACTCGAAAATCCTGATGCTCAGGTCCTCCCACCTCCAAATCCAAATCCTGTCCTTCATCCCCGTTCAGTCTATTTACGGGATCATGTTTCCATCGCAACTGTGCACCCGGTTATGCACACCTCACAGATTCCAGCCTCACTAATAGCCTTCCTTTGGACTGAGTTCAATAGCGAAATTGAGCGAGGTGACAGCTATCCTCTAGAAGAGCCGATGTCACTAGAACACTTTACTAGTTATTGGTTCGGCACTTTTGGGGCTGTCATGTTACTCGGTGGGAAAGAGGAGCAAACGGATCTTTTGGTGGAGCGAGATTGGAGCACACAGTGCCTTGGGACTTTTTACGTGAAGCCTAATTATCCTGGTGAGACTATGGGATTAGCTATTAACGGAGAAGCCAAAAATGCTGATTCCCACTCAGGTCGCAGTTCACACATCTGCAACGCAGGGTTCCTAACAACCTTCACAGCTCGGGGGAAAGGCTGTGGTAAACATCTTGGAGAGGCTTATCTTGACTATGCTCCGAAGCTTGTGAGTAAACCCTGACCACTCGAGAATCAAGCTTACCTTTCATATAGGGATATACCTACTCAATATTCAATCTCGTTTACGAAACTAACATCGCCTCCTGCAAAATTTGGGACAGCTTGGGATTTAAAAGAATTGGAAAGGTTAAAGGAGCCGGTCGTCTTAGTACATCTACCTACTTAGTCGACGCCATTATCTTTGGACGAGATCTTAACGATGATGAAGACTATGTCTCCGATGAGCGTTTCGACAAGATCAGGTTCTACCTTGAAAAGGGCAAATATCCACCCACCGCAGACCGTTCCGAAAAGTCTCGACTTCGATCTGCGGCAACCCATTATAAACTCGAAAACGGCAAACTAATGCTCAAGGATAAAGAAGTGGTATCCGATGGTCAAATGCAGTACGAGATTGCGAGGTCAATTCACTGCCAATCTCACGGCGGTATTAACAAGACTACTGCTAGTATTGCGGAGAAGTTTCACTGGGTTCGGATAAAAGAAACAGTTTCTCAGGTCATTCGCAACTGCGCCGAATGCAAGGAACATGCAAAGGCTCCTGTAGTCAAAGGAGATCGGTTCAACGGTTCTCCAGTCAATCCCACTCCGCAGCAGCCTCAGCAGCAGCAGCAGCAGCAACCCCAGCAACCAGGACAGCAGCACCCGCACCAGCAACAGCAGCAGCAGCAGCAGCAATTACCACTTTCACTCACACTGCCGCAACAGCAACTCCAGCAACCTCAATTGCAGCAAATCTCATCAAACACCCAGGCACTACTCATCCAACGCCAGCAGCAGCAACAGGTAGCAGCGGTCCGCGCCGCTGCCGCCGCCGCCGCCGCACAGATGGACATTCCCGTCGACCCTGCAATGATGGAAGACGTCCAGCATACACACCACATTCCCCAGCAATTCGCCCCAGTTGCGAACATGCGCATGGAGGCCGCCCCTCTTCCCCCCCACAACCCCGACAACACAACCACTACTGCAGTTACCGTCAGCGTCAACCAGGCCATGGGCAGTACGTCCGCTCAGGCTTCCCACCAACAGCGCGCTGCCGCGGTAGCCGCCGCGAGAGCCGCGCTGAATGAAGGTGACGTGTTGACAGAGGAGGATAGGACCATGCGCGATCAGCACCTAATGGATAGGCTCATGGCCGAGATGAAGAGGGAACCTGGTCAGGATATGACCGCTCCATTCCAAGAAGCCGTCAGCGTTGGAGTCGATGACGATGATACTGCGGTTGCTAGGCAGCTCAGAGAAGATATGGAAATCGAACGGTAGGACGGATTCCATGGAATTACTGATTACCCTTTTTCTTGATTTCTCTCCTCCACTATCATCTCCTTGTCATCTCCTTATCATCACTGGCGCTACGAATATTGCTCTTTTAACATTCTTCGCTTTATGATCGCTTGTATCATGGCATGCATCGGGAACCAGCCTTATTAGGCAGAAATGAATAGGCAGCTATCGTATCGTTTCTACTAACACTCCTCGCGTGAGCGGGGAGGAAAAACAAAAATCATACTTTGGAGAAAACTTAGAGGCAGTGTTTGCTTTCATCTTTCCCTTCCTTCCCCTTCCTTGCCCTTCCTTTCGCTTCTTTTCTTTCCGATTTCCTTCCTATTCCCCACCCCCCTTCCCTATTATTCTTTAACAGAACAATAGGCTACCTTGATTGGATTGGGTTGAAAAAACCCCCCTGGAGTGTGTCCTTATTATATCTCCTCTTACTTGGTTATTGTTTGTGCTATTCATTGGGCTGGTTGGCGGTTAAGTTAATTCCTGTCTTTTGTTTACTCTAGTGGTGGTGGTTTTGATTGATCGATAGCGGGTGTTATTGTGCATTTGCCTTGTACACTACATACCGCTTTTATTTCCCTTTTCTTCTCTTTTCTCAGAATATTGTATTGGAGATATTATAATATCATATGATATAATAAGCATGAATGAATGGGTGAGATACAGCATGACACGGTAGCATGTTATTTGGGTTAGGTTGGGTTGAAACACTGAATTAATAATATTATGGTATGCAATTTAACAGTTAGGTTAGGTTATGGGCGGATCACCGTGTCACTCACGGGTCAACATGGCAGATGGGTAATGTCTAATTTGGCGGGGTTGGGACAATATCAAACAAAATAAGTCAGTCTAGAATAGTATTTGCTAAGGGGGAGAGAGGGAGGGAGGGAGATGGGCTATTTCACTGTTTTGTAATACTTTCGCGCAATTATTATCAAGTGGAATATCTGCTTGCTTGTTTGCTCGATGGGAGCGCAACTACCGTATCATCTACCCAAGTCGATAAATAATAAAACCCGCTACATTAAGGTGAATATATTATTGTGATAGTTATAGTAGGAGGTCGAAAGTGGTAACTTGATCATTAAAATTGTGTCTGCATAAATTCCGGTATCACACACATCTATATACTGCAATGCGAGTACTGTACTGTACTTTCACGTATGTAAGCGCTTATAGTTATGCCTTGATGGTAGCTTTGTTAAGTTAAGTTAAGGGATGATATGCTACGCTGCGGTGGTGGATACCGGTACGGGGTACCGTATTTGATGGAGTATATCGTACAATGCCGGTACCGTAGTAAACAAACCCCCCTCCTGAGGTTTAATACCATACCGTACAGTGCCAATCCCCAAGCCATCTATGATAGAACCTACATGCCAGGAGTTATCCCAATCCGCCCACTCAGACAAAAGAAAACAGTGTCGGAAAAGTTTAGTAAGAAGTAAAAATAAGGTAAGAATAAAAGTGAGCTGTTTGGAAGAAGGAAAAGAAAAGAAAACGCAAGCCAGATAACCCCACCCCCCCTCCAATCCGCTATCAAGAGTACTACTTCTTCCTCCCACTGGCCGCAGCCTTGACCTCCGCTGCAACCTTCCTCTCCTCCAGCTCCGCCTTCCTTTGCCTTGCCTTCTCCTCCCTCTCCTTCCTAATAACCGCCAACCGGGCAAGGTCGGCCCTCGCCTGATCAGTCTTGCCAGCCTCCTGTAATTTCCAATACCTCTCCTTAGCGGCGGCGGCCTCTAGCGCTTCCCGCTCCCTCCTCGTCAAGCCACCGCCTCCTCCTCCCCCTCCTGCACCTCCAGCCTCGGAGCTACCGGGAGCGTTGGGATTCGCCGTCGCGATAACAGTTTTCTTAGCTTTTTTGGTGGCGGCGGCTATCTCTACTCTGCCCTCTCCATCTTCATCATCCTCCTCGTCTTCGGAAGAGGGGAGGGAGGATGGACCGGTGGTAGCGGTAGATTTGGCGCGAGCGGCTTCTTTACGGGCTTGCTTTGCCGCCTTGCGTTCTTCGCGGGTTAGTTCCGGCTTGTCGGCATCTTCTTCCTCATCATCATCTTCGTCTTCCTCGGAGGAGGAGGGGATTTCTGGTTTTGGGTTGCGAGGTTCCTGTACTTTGTTAGAATGGAGGTAAAGGTGGGAGAAGGTGGGAGGCGAAACGTACACCCCACATTCCCTCTGGGATACCCCCGTCATCGTCGTTATCCAAGGGTGCTAGATTTCTAGAGAACTTCTTGCCGCCTAGGGAAATATCGTTAGCGCAATGAGGAAGAAGAAAGGAAGGAAGGAAGGTGGGAGGAACAAACCGCCACGAACAGGCTTCCCATACTTTCCACCTCTACCGCGCGATGACATTATAATCCTCACACTTGGAAAAAATATATTGTTATTTTTGGTGTCGGGTTGCCGCTATCGTTAAAGCTCGTACAAAAAAAAGAAAGCTGTAGGTAGGTAGGTAGGTACTCGAGTAGGCAGGTATGTACGTGCGAGTACGATAAGGTTAGAAGGTGAGAGAAGAAAAAGTAAAAAAAGAAAGACACGAGCAGAGGGGTAACCCCACCGCCCTGACCGAAACCCTACAAGGCTACCGCTATGACACCGTAGGGTACCCTCTACCGCCAAGCTCTCCCACAAAAAAGAAAAAGATCTATAAATACCAACCCACCCCCTTCCCATCACTCCTTTTTTTTCTTTCTTTCCTTCCTTCCATAAACGTTACAAAAATACAAAAACCCTTCATATTCACTCTGACTTACCATTTCCATTTTTCCAGGAAAGTTGGAGGGGAAAGTGGAGGGAAGAGTGATTCGTCGATTTTACTCATGTTCGATAGGTTTTTCTAGCGTGGGCTATTGGACAACGATTTGACGGGATATTTATTTATTTATCTATTTTGATGGGAGCGGTCTAGATGGGAGGGTTCAGTTTGTTTGTTCGGTGGTGGATGCTGAGTGGATAGGTTTCGGGATCATGCAGGGTCGCAAAAGACACGATGGATGAGATGGAGAAGAGGGAAACATCGCATCGCTACCATATCATACCATACCGTGGCACCCACCAATTGGCACAAACAAGAATAATAGTGGAAACATTCACCATCATTATCACCAGCATAATAAAATGCTCTAAACTTCCAGTCCTGTAAAGCCAACTAGCTAAGAAAATGTCATGCCCACCCTCCAATCTCCTCTCAAGGAAAAAAAGGCAAAAGCATATCTATGCAGCGTTCACTACCACCACATCTAGTTGTAATCTCTACGAGACGCAAGAAAGTAAAAATAAAAAAATAAAAAAGCAAGGCATTCTAGATCTATTCCTCGTCCCCCTCATCCCCATCCTCGTCCTCATCCTCCTCCTCTTCTACCATAAGCAAAGCTCTATACTCCTCCCACGTAACGCTCGCCTTTGTCCCGCGGTAAGTAACAACGTCCAATTGAACCTTACTCCAATCATCCTTCTTCCCGGTCCATCCTGCCTTGCGCATAAGACTGACCAAAGTCTCCTCCTTAGTCCAACCCTGTTCCTTGGCCACGTCGGGGAGATAAGTAGCCCCCATGCGTCTACCATGGTACACGAAGCTGATCCTAAGCCCGTGGACGCCAATTTCCCAAGCCATGGGGCCTTCAGCGGGTTCGAAGTCGGTCAGGATGGTAACCGCACATTCAAGCTTCAGAAGCTCTTTGAGAGTAATGGGATCGAAACGGGTATCTTCCAACGCACTACTCATCCGTAAGCACTATATCACCAACCAAAGAGAGAAAGAGCAGGGGGTGAGGGGAACAAACGAAGTAAGAGCATAAGTCTTAAGTCCATAATCCAACGGTTGGGCTTCAAAAGTCCCAATACACCCACGCAGGTACTTAGGACCGGACTTGGAGAACCTATTCCAGGTGACAAACAATGGGGCCGACTGAATACCACCGGAATAGCCATTTGTATACCCGTTTGTGTAACCATTCATGTGCCCGTTCGTAGCAGCAGCACTAGCAGCAGAGGAAGCCTTATGCTTCTGGTAGGTCCCCTCAATCTGAGCCAACGGACGCGGAGAGCGTTTCTCAAAGTTTGCTGAGAGGACCTCGAAGCAATAGAATGCGTGAGCGGGAGAGGCCATCTTTTTTTCTTTTCGGTTTTGTTAGAAGGAATATCAAGCCCGTTTGTTTATTCATCCGTTCATTTATTATTGACTTGAAGGACTTGAGGGGTTGGAGGGGGTTGGAGGGGTGAGTATCACGGGTGACTTACCAGTACGTAAGCAGTTTTGTGGCTGTAGCGTTGGCGGGGTAAATGGCTATGGTAGATTCCGAGTGATGGGGAGGGGAGGGGGTGAAGAAGAAGGGAGAGAGAGAGAGAGAGAAAGAGAGAGAATGAGGTACAGTTCTCGTCATAAGACTACCCGTAAGTTACCCACTACTCTATCCACTCTAGGCTACCCGTGCCTCGAGATGAGGGATTTCCCGTACTCCCCATCATCTATCATCCAGCCATCCATCCGTCCGTCCGCACGCGCGGGGTGTATGTCCGAGAGAGATGTGGGTTACCGGTATTAGACGATAAGTCCTGACAAGATACGCCGCCTGTCTATCTCAACAAACTGGGTGGGTGGGTTAAAATCTGGTCCAATGTCCAATGATCAGCGCCGTCTTGTGGAGAGCCTCCTCTTTTTTTGTTTGTTTGTTTTTTTGGTGTAACAAGATACTTGTCTTGTCTTGGAGGGGTGAGCTTCAGCTAAATTTACTACTGTATCGGTAATATGATCCGTGTCATGGATTAGATACCGGTGCTGCGGTACAGGATAAGGGAGCTTGGTCCCTTCTTTGACGTACCGTAGCCTACCGGTGGCATGGTGAGAGCAAGTGTTAATAGGATAACAACGGATGGAGGATGTTGTTCTTTTGCTGCATAAAGCTTTCCTTGTTTGCCTTACTCACAAAACGAAGATCATATGGCGACGATTGCTCTGGAATCCTGTAACTCCACAGTGCATCATATGGTAGCCATGCTGTACTAAGCACTGTACGTACAGTACCATCCTCGCACCGAACCATACAGGTGCTAAAATTGTGCCTTCGCTAGCTACGGATGCATAACATCGGAATCCCCGTCGATCACTCACACTGCTATCAAATTTAGACAAGGAACCGCTCGTATAATACCGCTCCCAGCCCCATGCCTACTCAAGTAGACTGCATGGGAGTAGCATTGGTAGAATAAGCCTGTAAAAAAAACCAATATATCAAGAACGATTCTAATCGCCAAACTATGATAATAGTACAAGCACCCCCACCACCTCCTAATCATAAACAGAGCGTAACACATTTTGTTTCAATTACCAAGACCCTCCCCCCAGAAAAAAGAAGAAAACAATGAAACCACCCCATTAAGAAATAAAGTTCCTCCCAGACTCCGAAACCATCGCTGCACTCTTCTTAGTATCGATAAAGAGGCTCTCGCACTCCTGCACATCTGCAACCTGAATCTTCGTTCTCCCAGCAACCTTCGCAAGGATGGACGCAGGAGTGAGTAACTGCAGGGCATAGCGAAGACTGGTATCCACACCCCGGTGCGCAAGCTTCTCCACCGCTGCCTCATCAAGGTCAAGGGACTCTGTCTTTGTGCGGATCCTGATGATCACCCTGATATCGTCCAGGTCGTATGGGTACGTCGGGACGATGAGCAGTCGGCCGAGGAGATCGGTTGGGATCCCGTGGGCGGACATGATATCCTCAGTTCCGCGAATCGTGCATACGCCGCGGTTGGAAGCTAGGATAACGATGGGGGAAATTTTGGACTCGAGGGCGCGGTTGAGGAAGGTAAAGCATTCGATGTCCAGCATGTGGACCTCGTCGATGAATAGGACGCCCGGGACTAGCTCTGCTACGCCTTGGTCGATATACTTTTCCACCACTTTATTAATTTCTGTGCGGAGTTTGTCTGTTATTTCAGTCTTTTTGGGTTTCATTAGCTGGCCCATCATTGACATTATGTCTTGCCCGCCCTAGAAGTCTCATTATCAGTATCCATAACCCTTCGGGTAGAGTGGAAGTGGTGAAAAAACCTGTGGTTTTGCATTGGCAATATCGAGGTCATGCAACGTAACGTCTTGCACAATCTCCTTCTTCTTGTGAACGTCTCCCTTAGGAATTGGCACGTATTCTTCAGCCTCAAGATCAAACTCGGTAGCATAAGCATCACTTCTCCCAACCCTCTTGACAGCACCAGTATTCGCCTCAATGTAGATGACGTCCCCGACTGCAACACGCTCCTTCTGTATACTCTCGTAGATACTAGGATCAAGACGCAGCTTCTTGGTACCCTTCCCAGACTTCAACCCAACAACAACATGAGAGATAGTCTTTCCATAGCCCCCCAGTGGATTATCCGCCTCCTCAGGCGTAAGATCCGTAACCTCCCCTTCATAAACCTCCTTCGTTTCCTTAATTCTCAAACCTACACCACCTGGTTAGCCCAAGTATCGAAATGGAAAAGAAAAACAAACCAATAGCCCTCCTAAAATTCTCCATCAAAGCCTCCGTCTTCTTAACCTCCGCCGAGTAAATCTCGCTACCGACAATCGGGCGGAAGGGAACCTTAGTTCCTAGCTCCTGCGAAACTGCCAGCGCGAGCGCCGTCTTCCCCGTCCCCGGCCCTCCAGCCAGCAACACCGCTCGGCCAGACATCTTCTTCGCCTTGATCAGGTCGACGACAACACCGCAAGCTTCCCTCGCGTTCTCCTGCCCCACGAAGCCCGCTGCAACCTTCTCCGCCGTTCCATCGGAGCGGAGACCTAGTCCCTTGATGTGTGTATGGGCTGCTGTGCGGTTCTCCCGCGAGTTACCGGATTTGACTTCGCTGATTGTTACCATTTTTGCTGCTGTTGTTGCTGCTGCTGTCGTTGTTGATGTTGTTGTGGAGGTTCGATCGATTGATGGACGGATGGGTGGATGGACGGATGGATGGACGGGAATGGGATTGGAAATTGTGGTGTTGATTTTGGGATGGTTTGAGGCTCAAGTGTGGGCCTGCATCATAGATTATCACCTAAATTGGGGGCTCAACCTAGGTCGTTTAGTAACTATACTAGCACAGAGGCTAAAACACATCAAAATTGTAGGTTCCTTGAAAAAACATAGCATATCTAAAGTATAATATATATTTATTTCAGATTTTTATCTATAGTTTATACAGAGCAGTGGGCACGTGAACTATGTAAGGGGTTTTGCAATGCTATCTTTCCCATATGGATACAAAAACCCTAGTCTTGGCAGGTATCATACAATACCTTCAGGGAAAAGACATTCCACCCCTCTCACTACTCTAGGAGAATTGAAGGGAAAAAAGAAAAAAAATCCCGCACTTTTTTTTGTGGGTGCTATTATATAGTAGCAAATTACTTTTAGAATTTTTTTCTATGCTGTTTCCTCCTACGGCGGTTGGGTAATGGCAGCTCAAAAACCCACAATTTTGGTAACGACCTAAATTTTAGATCGAGCTTAACTTAAGCTCCAGGCTCTGGGGGAAGTAGCCCCCCCCCCTCGGCAGCGCACTCCTCAACCCACAAGACCAACTGGATATTCCGACCTCTACCCAGTCCTTTCCTCCTACATGCCTAAAACTAGTACGTATTACACTCTTCTCGCCGCCTATTAGCTAGTGCGCCCTATATTCACCTCTCTAAAACCTAGTGCCGGTATATAATAACACCCCCGAAGGGAGCCCAGTCGAGCTCACGGGGATGATCACGGTGCAGAAAATAGCATACAATAGCAGTGCACAAATAAAATTTAAAATCTTCATAGCAAGCTCGCAAGTTCACAACTCAATCACTCGCACCCCCCACCACCAGCCTATATATAAATTTTACAAGTGACCAAGTTCTGGATTATGCTCCCAATACTCGAGCGTAATAGAACTATATGTTGACTACCGTTTTTTGGTATATGTATAACACAGAACCCGTACTACAGGTAGTTATGATATCACTGACAGTGAACATCTCCTATAAGCTCTCAAGACCCGGCGCTCTCCAACACCCAGCACCTAGGAAAAGAAACCTCCTGCTGACCCATTCAACAAACTAATGAGCAACAGTGTATAAGATAAGAATAGGTGACGTCTCAATATTCTATGTACAGCAACCTGACCTAACCGTCTGCCCATCATGATACCCAAGGAAAATAAGGGGAAAAAACCAGAAGGAAAATAAATAGGAGAGAAAGTGAAATGAAATGAAAAGAAACAAAACACCGCCGTAAGAACCGGGATCGCCGGCAAATAGACTTTTAACCTCTTTTGCTGCGCCCAAACAATTACACGCAACGTGGAAATTTAAGAGAAAAAGTAAGGTAGATGTAAATTACAAACACGAAAGATGAACGCTGTTTGTTTTATTCCTCGTCTGTATCCGTGTCTGTGTCCGTCTCACTCTGGTCGTCCGCCTCCTCGCCATCTGTATCGCTCTCTTCGGATGAATCATCGTCATCGCTGCTTCGCTTCTTGGACTTCTTTACCGGGCCGCCTCTCATAGCGTTCATCTGACCTGCGAGGGAATCTAATTCAAACAGATACATTAGTAATCGCTTTATGACAATACCTATGGGGGACGGCACGTACCTTCTTCTGGCTCGCTTATTTCTTCATCTTCCTTGATCTGCTCAACCTTGCTAGGGTCGCTGATAACAAGGGTGACGTTTTGCTTCTTGTCAACTCCCAAGTAAGAGTCACTAACACAATGCATGACAAAGGTGTATTCTCCGGGTTGTGGTGGTGCTTGGAACTGTAGCTTGAACGTTTGAACGGCAAAGTTATCGGTGCTCTTTTCCCAACGAGTGATTGGCTGCGGAGGAACAATCATTTTTCCCTGTTTTTCGTCCGCGAGAAAAATGTGCCAGCTAGGAGAGTAGTCCCGGGGAAAGTAAGGCGCATGTGCAAGAGGAGTCGTCGACTGGTCATCAGCCTTTCCTTGAGACTTGCCGTTACGGCCCAACAGAGCTTCGACATCGGTTTCATCGGGGTCCTCGTCCAAAAGGTCCTTGGGGTCAACTGATGGTGGCGTAGATCCAGGAGGAACAACTCGCATTTTGACAACAAAGTTAACCAAGCTAGCCGGGGTGATATATTTCTCTCCCATAACCTTGAAGAAAGCGGATTCAATGTTCAATGCCGGGAGTGCCTTAGCAAAGATGATAGCTTGTTCGTATTGTTTATCGTTGAGGAGTCGTTTGCCAACACATAACTTTCTGCGTTTCTCCTCGGGGCAAGCCATAAAACGTTGGACAGTCCAGTGGTTCTTTCCGCCGTCCTGTTCGATTGCAGCCACGATCTCATTTGTGAAGTGAGGGAGTTGGAGTAGGGGGGAGGCATGTGGAGGAACCGCTTGGACAAGGCATTGATTCAGGTGCATGGAGGCCATGACCGGCTGGGTATTAGAATAGGCAAGAGCAATTGCATGGAAGCTCTTATTGAGAGCAATCGCAGCAGGCGCGACATCCAATTTAGCTAGAAAATGTTAGTAATCTTAGGATCGAGTGATATAGGTCTAGGAGACATACTATTGCTTAGCTTCTCACTTCCCAAATCCAAACGGTAGATATAAGCCCAAAGTAGACCGAGTGCCCTTCTCCTCCAGCCGTCGAGCTCCTCAATAACTTTCATTTGTTTGTCCGCGAGACCAGCAGCCTTGACCTTTCTCTCGATGGTAGCCTCCTCACTTCCAATCCATTCTCTCTCTCTAGCACCGCCGGTAATGAGCTTCATCTCCTCGCCGGTAGTCAGGATTTCCACAAGCTTCTTCTCATCAATGTTCTCGTCATAGGCTCTGAAAAGGCTTCCGGCGCTCTCTGTCATGACCCCTTCCTTTGTGTGCTTCTTGGTTCCATACCACCATCGACCAACATAATATGGCAACAGGATTCCGAACAACAATCCGTAGACAGCAAGAACGTAATAGTTGTTTCCTTCAGAGACGATCCATGTCGGGAGAGCGATACCAATAGAGAAAGATTGCTTTCCGTCGGGGTGACCATACTGGATAAAGTTGTTACGGATATCCTCGTCGGTCAGCGCCTTATAGGCTTTGGTAAGCTCGACAAAGTGGTTGTTGAGTTCTTCAAGAGTTTGGTTGCCGGTTGGACGAATCTTATCCGGGTGATATTTCAAAGACAACTTCTTGTAATGGGACTTGATAGCTTTTTCATCGGCACTCTGTGGGTATGTATGGTCAGTGAAATTCTAAGTGGTGGTTTCCCTCTTCGCAAACCTACCATACTAATGCCCAAGATTTCGTATGGATCCCAGATTTTACCATCGGCATTTGCTGTCACAGCGATCAGGTATGCCATATACACGAACAGCGCCCATCCGATGACGATTGAAGTGAATCTCTTAAGCCGCCTCTCCTTCCTCTTCTGCGTGCGACGCGCCGCCTCGATTGCTTCATTCCCAGGAGGCTTGTAGTCATTTTCCTTTATTAAAGGTGTTTTCGAGATGCCCGGTTCTACGTAAGGTTAGGATTTCGCCAACGAACGATGGGAGTTGGGGGTCATGCGTTTACTGGGCGCAAAGGTTGAGTATGTTAAGGGGCACAGAATTAAACCAAGTATCGTCAGTATAAAGTAGGGAAAAAACTGCCCCTATAGATTTATTAAAGAAGATATGATTAACAAACATCGGTCAATAGCTCCATTAGCGAATAATCATACCTTGTCGTCATAGTTATAGTCTGTCGACATGGCGACAGTAGTTGGAGTAGCGATCCACCCGGTGTTATGTGTGGTTTATAGCTCTCTCTCGGGAGGTAGAAACGAACGGCGTAAATGGAGAACTATACCAAATGTTTCTAAGAGAGAAAAGGGAAAATCTGTAGGAAGTTGAAAAGAAAGAAAGAAAGAAAAAAAGAGAAGGAGGAGGGGCTTCCGTCGTAAGGAAAAGAGAGGGGAGGGGGAAGAAGAAGGGAGATATTGGTAGAGGGGGATTAATTATTTGATGTGAGATGGGGGGGGGGAGAAGAGGCAACTTGAGCATCGTGTCCTCTTCAACTGAACAGAAAATAAAATAGAAAATAGGTTCCCCCCCCTGGCGTATCTGACTAAGCTGCTTTCTGGTTGCTACGGAACTTCCCTGGAGCCTCTTGGATCTCTGAGTGCAACGCCTACTATAGCGAACAGCAACAGAAGTCAAACAAGAAACTCACATCTATCAAAGTCAAGCCGCAGAGCAAGACGAGTGATTTCCCAGATTTGCAGTGTACTCGAGTAGAAGAAGTTCTGGTTGAACGTATATGCGTAGCGGGGGGATTTTTACCTTGTTTGTACTACGGTAGATGGGCGCCTGTGCCTTTCTTTTCCTACAAGTGTGTCGTGCGATATTTGCTAAGGTGGCCCTTTGACATTATTCTCACTCAGCCACAACGTCTCCATCCTAGCATTCAGTGCAACGAGTTATCCCGGATGGGCTCCATGGTGCTTTCTAGAATACCGGTACAGTACCGGTATGGTACCGGCACTTAGGCGCGTCACTCCACAGCCCCTCCGTCGCAGATCAAAAGTACCGGTAATTTACTTATCACCTCGAGAGGCATTTTCTCTCACACGCCCAAGTCTCTAGATCCCTTCTTACTTTTCCATCTAGCTTCATAGTCTTAGCTGGATGTCACGAACTGGAGCATGTTTTACCTGCTCCTTCCTTTGATGGACCTTTTACTCGGAGTCGTTCTTGATTTTTTCTTTCTTTTTCATTCTATGGTTTTTCATACTGATACTCTTCACCTTATAGCCAATGTCCCCCGATACTCCTGGCCGTTTCACCTTCTCGCGCAAGTAGCGCGGATGTTTCGCTGAAAAATTGATTCCCTGGAAGCTATTGGAGAATCCTTAGTGGTGTGTCCAGGCTGCAGCAGGCAGCTATTCCCCTTTCTCGTTGTACCTCTGCAGGGCAGTGTGGGCCTTTTCGACGCTAGGGTGTGCGGGTTTTGATCTGCTCACGGTGGTCTTCCGTCGTATACTATCACTTCATAAAGCTATTTAGGGGCTTGTACTATGGTAGCTTCTAGTCATCTTTAAATAAAGCTTCGAATTCAATCATTCCCACCCTATCGAGTGACAATGTGTGCTTAACCCTCCAATTTACCCCAACAGATTTGGATCTGATTAAACAACTTCCTCCTCCTATCACCCCCCTAGAAAGACCCTATAAACCTGCGCTAGGCAAAGCATGAGGACACCTGTCCCGAATGCTTGGTAAAAATACAATATTCACGCCCCAGAGAGTATCAATCTGATAAGAAACCTACGTACTGTTAGCGAGGGCAGAGCTTTCCTCATCTAGCGTTGACAAGTAAAAATCTGAAGAGTTTGCATATTGGCCTCTTAGCCCTAATAAATCCATCAAATGGGATGTGGTGCCCGTGGAGTGTGAGAATATACTCGAGGGAACGCTAGCTCCAGTAAGACTTTCCAACTCGAAATCATCTAAGGCGTTTGAGCTATAATCGCTCTCTGACATAGCTTTTCTTACTTCAACCGCTTTCCCTTTCCCTTTATCTTTCGAAGAGAGTCTGTCAGGAGAATTCCGTCTTGGTGTTCCGCCCAAGGGATCTGTCAATGCGTTTCCCCTTCTCTCCTTACTGGATAACGGGACTGGAGGTTTGGAGAGAGAAAGGTGCTTATTTCCTGGATTGTGTTTCCCTCTAGCCGCGTTGTCTGAACTTCTCTCTCCATTTTTTTGGGCTAATTGGATGTCGAGTCCCCTTGGAAGCTCGCTCTCTATCTCAAATCTTTCGCTATTCAGGGGCTCTCGGGAGAAAGGCTTTTGTAGTTCACCCTCGAAGACCTCTCTTGGGCTGCCCTCCCCATTCCTCCTCCTCCGACTGGAATGGGATATATCTTTTTCGTCGAATATTGATGACCCTAACAGGGCCTCAAGGACGTCTTCCATGGTAACGATTCCCAAAGGCTGTTCCCTAGATAGTTTATATCTCGATGAGTCTGTCCAATATTTTGGGACTCGAGTCATTGGCTGTTGGTAGTCGCCCTCTTTGCGTATGAACTTTAGCTTCTTACAAATTGCATCCCGCACACTCCTCCAGACCGAGTTCGGAGGAGAACTATTGACTGGTGTGTTGTCCGGCGTTTTCGGTTCAACACGGGGTACTTTCTCAACAATTGCTATGCTGTGATATTATTAAATTAGGAACTTAGCGCACGATTTGAGATAAATAAGAAAGCCTACTGCGAGAACCCCTCCTGGTGACGGTTAGTATAGAATGGGCAGTGTATAAGTCGTTACGGAGACTTATGACCAAAGTTATACCTGAAATAAATGTAGAAGATCCCAAAGTGGATAATCTTCTGCCACTACTGGCAGCGCATGGATAGGGACACTTCTTAGGGTCGTGACTTCTTTTGGGTCTGGCGACATCATATCCTGGACAGGAATTAGTAAATGCCTTCAACTGATGGAGCGGTGAACCCTACGAAGCAATGTAAATAACCCCATATCTTAATCGGACAGTCTTGATACGCTGAATCCGCTCTCCGGTTTTCTCCTATTGACGAGTAAACCGGGATTCTACTGTATCCCCAGTTAATCACCCTTTTCCAGCGGTCAAGATTCATCCTGTCTCTGACGTCAAGCATCTTAACATCCGAGATTGGTTTCATGATGTCTCCCGCGACTCTATTCTCCAAGTCGAGGGCTCCCTGGATGACCCTGCACTCACAGGTAATCAGCCGAATTATTAGGCTGCTGGGGATGAATCAGTGGGGGATGAGAAATATTGCACACCTCACACTATCCACAGAAAATTTCCCTCCTTTATCTTTCTGCTGAGAATGGAGATCTATCAAGGTACTTAATTGTTTGGTATCGTAAACTATCCTTCGTTTCCCAGACCTATGGCGGACCACGTAATGAAGGATAAGAACCAACATCCCAGCTGGGATTGCATAGAGAGCCAATATGATGTAGACAAACCTACGTAACTGAGCTTAAAATCATGAGAAAGCTAGAAGCTGCTTACCACATCAAGTTACCCAGAATAACTACTGGATATCTGGGAAATATGACCTGGGGCAGGATCTCTCCAACTACTATCAAAAGGCCTGCTGATAAAAAAAGACCCCAGAGGCGGCTATCAAGTAGGCAAGCAGATATTAACGGGAGCAAAATATTGATAGTAACACTGCACATCAACAGACAACCTGGATCCCGGATCGTGAGTCAGTCATACACCAAAAAGGGGGTTATATTAGACGCATACTGAGAACCCAGGAAGTATGATAAGCCTTCAACCTCAAAATCTTTTCTAACAGCCTCCTACTTGAGATGAGAGAAGAATCAAAATTGCAGAAGATCACGGGCTCACCTATTAGTCCTTGTTTCCTCCATCGTATAGATGCTTAACTCTGTACTGCCCCTGCTCAGCCAAAACTTCAACCAATTAAATGACCGAAGCTCACCTGTCCAGTGCTATACTAATCGGTTAGTTCCGCCGGCAAAAAACAGGGTCGGAAGGTGAGAACAAACAAGTAAATGCCGCTATGCACCCTGTTACCATCCCAGATATCAAGATCAAAAGCCCAAGTAAGAGTCCCAACGCCCAGTCAGGCATTAACTGCAATCCTGGTAGGCAAGTCCCGGGGAGCATCTCATTGCAAGCCAGTCTCCCATCACACAACAGGTCTCCCCTACAAGCCAGCATCCCCCCATCATCGAACCAAGGACCCGTGCATACCAGGGCTCCATTACAATTTGTTGCCCCTTTGCACAAGGTTTGGCCGCCGCAAACGTACGTTTTCCCCCCGGCTGAGGGGTCTGCGGTTATGGTGCCGTTGCACCACAAGGGCCCTTTCAGCTTGTGAGGTCTATGTGGTGCTGCCGAGTCCTTAGGCCCAAGTATTGAGTTGGGCTCAATGAGATGGAGGTAATTCCGACGGCTGAGGCGTGGGTATGCTGTTGAGGAAGTAGTGATCCATAGGAGGAAGAAGAGGAGTGGGATGGCCACTGAGAGCCATCTCGCATAGATAATATTTCGAGTATTCATGATGGATATTTTGAGATGAGAAGGAAGAACCGTCCAGACGCAGGGGGATGTATTCGTCCCTTTAACGAGAGTTTGAGCCCGTACACGCGGCCATAACAGTCAACATACCACCACTAGCGTTCACCGGGTTACGTTTTTACCTCTCCCTGGGCTTTAGCAGCCGACTAAGAAAAAATTAGGTAAATTTAATAATATACTACCGGCACAGAGAGCTTTCGATATGCTTCTCTGGTCTGGATGGAGAAAATCTTATGAAGAGCCGTTTGGGATTATTGACCTAATTTATAAGTATTATGGGGGACTTTTTCTTTTCTTTTTTCCTAGAAAAAAAAAAGAGAAACCAATAGGAAGCGTTTTCCCATTAATACAAGCTTTGCAGAAGCCTCCAGCAATAATTTGATATCCTTCACTGATCCTCGATCCAAACCAGGAGCCCCCAGCCACCCAACCAGTTACGAAGTACTCGAGTACATCACAATGAGTCACTCGTCGGCGCCAAAACTATCCTTGGTTGCATTGTTTTCAAATAATCTGTTAAAAGTGCCTTGATTGAGAAAGGATTTATCATAAGCGTATCATAGATGACTTCTCAGGGGAGGGTATTTTTAATATAATAAAAAATAATAAATATTGTATCAAATCGATCGAACATTCAGTTAATTATACTAACTTACGACTTCGACACAAAAGACCACACAAAACCCCCCCCCAATTCAATCCCATGACTTCCGCATGACCAAACCGAACAAAAGGAAGTTAAGAAGTAAGAAACAAGAAAAAGGTAGCGAAAGTCGTCAAGACCCCCAAAGAAAGTAAGATTTTCCAATCCACCACTAGCGAATCCCCACACTGGTGCCTTCCTCTACTATCGAGTACTCATGCCCATGTCGAATTGCTCCATACAAAGGAAAAAAGATGCTAGAAGGAACCATAATCTAGGAGTTGGAAGAAGAAAAAAAGAAAGAAAAAAATCCATACGTCCCCCGCGCTCAAAATTGATCTTTAAATACGGGCTGGCAGGTTATTGGGATAAAGTCATCAAAAAAGT
>Ga0307507_10001768_pt1 | contig 47432 bp, 11 predicted proteins | sample 7_EM_MG_FD_207223 | JGI IMG/M metagenome (GOLD analysis project Ga0307507, IMG submission 207223) | Populus trichocarpa ectomycorrhiza microbial communities from riparian zone in the Pacific Northwest, United States - 7_EM | ecosystem: Host-associated > Plants > Roots > Unclassified | place...
TTTACCTTAATAGACACTTAGTGCGCTGTAAAGCTAGCCAAATTTTTAAATGCGCCCCTTAAGGAACTGCCTAAACTAGTCCCTATTTATGGGTATAATGGAAGAATAGGGCCACCTATTATAACTATTTTACGGATCTACCTCTGTGCTAATGGACAAAGGTAGTATAATGTCCCCTTTCTTATTACAGACCTGGGAAGCTATAATATAATCTTAAAAAGAAAATGGCTAGCCTATTTAGGCTTACAGCTTAATATATGGAATAGACAGCTCCTCTGGCCCAAAACCTTACCCCTAACCCCTTCCTTTATAAAAGAAATTAGTATTATAATGGAGAACCTTATATAGCCCTAAATTAACACTATCTACTAAGCTAATGCTATATATAGAGACCAGGCCTTTAAAAAGGACGTACAGCTTAATCCGTAACGGATTTATATACTATGCCGCCCCCAGACTACCTATATTACGTCCCCCGTACCAGAGACTTAGGAAATTAGTAGTAACTTAGCTAAGTCCCCTATGGAGAACTTAGGCCCTATGCGGCTATAAAGGAAGGCTAGGAATACCGGACGCTATACTAAACTAATAGACCAGAAGGATAACTTACGGAAAATGGAATGTAAGCTAAGGAAGACTATAAACCTTATACCGCAAAATACGGCCTAATAAAGGTCTATAAAGAAACCTATAGACCTTCCCCCAGTTAATATCTGCTGTATTGGCGCCGTAGGATTCTATTAGAACTTAATCTAACCTAATACTATTGCCTTTACCACCAGCTTATATAAAATTATTTAAATAATTAAGGAAAAGGAAAGCGAGCTTAGTGGATAGGAAAGTAAGCTTATGGATAAGGAGCTGGTAGAACAGAAACTGCCCTATTAACACCAGAAATTTAAGGACATATTCTCTAAGGTAGTGTCTAATATACTTCCACCTTACTAACTATATAACTATAAGATTGAGATTAAGCCAGACAAGGAAGATACCCTTAGTTATAGCCCCCTTTGTTAGCAGTTTACTGCTAAATTATAGGCTATAAAGTAGTACCTTATTAATAACCTAAATAAGGGCTTTATTAAGCCTAGTTAAGCCCCTTTTAACTTACCTATTCTCTTTATAAAAAAGCTAAATAGAGGACTTTATTTCTATATTAACTACTATAAACTTAATAATATAACCCGCAAGGACCGCTATCTACTACCCTTACTTAATAAGACTCTAGCCTAAATAAGTAGAGCTAAGATCTTTACTAAGCTTAATATCTATTAGGCTTTTTACTAGATTAGGATAGACCCTGGATTAGAAGATCTTATTATATTTTAGACCCGTTACAGAATATATAAATATAAAGTATTTCCTTTTAGATTAACTAACGGGCTAGCTATATACCAGCGGTATATAAACAATATACTCTTTAACTACCTTAATGACTTCTATATAGCCTACCTGGATAATATTATAATCTACTTTAAGAATAAGTTAGAACACGAGGAGCATGTCTATAAAGTCCTATAATGACTCCATGAGGCTAGCCTCTAGGCCAATATTAGGAAATTAGAATTTAGTGTTAAGTATATAAAGTACCTAGGTTTTATTATTAGTATAAACGGAATTAAGGCCAACCTAGAGAAAACGGCCGTAATTAACCAGTGGATACCCCCACGGACTATAAAGGGGGTATAATTATTTTTAGGTTTCTGTAACTTCTACTAACGCTTTATTAAGAACTATAGCAGAATTACCTAGCCTCTTAACCGCCTTACTAGGAAAGACCAGCCATTCTACTTTAACGCTATATATATGCAGGCCTTTAATAAGCTTAAAAAACGGCTGGTATTGGCTCCCCTACTTGCCCACTTTAACCTAGAACAGCCCTTAATGCTAGAAACTAATACCTTAGATAGCGCGATAGCTAGCATTTTCTCCCAGAAGCAACTAAATGGAGAATAGCACCCTATTATATACTATTTAAAGACTATAATAAATGCTAAGCTAAACTACCACATCTATAATAAAGAAATGCTAGCTATTATCTCTAGCTTTTAGCACTGGCGTGTATAGCTAGAGGGGACCCCTAAGCCTATTAAGGTAGTTTCAGATTATAAGGCCCTAGAATACTTCATAACAACTAAGGCCCTTATGGCCCAGCAGGCACGCTAGGCGGATATCCTATCTTAGTTTAACTTCTTAATTATATATAAACCAGGCGCTATAAACCGTGCGGATACTCTTATAAGGCATAAATAGGACCTAGGTAACTAGGCGGCTATAAAGATCTTATTATAGACCTAGATACTACTATAACTAGAGCACCTTAACCCCTGGATATAGGCAGAGCTAAATATAGACCCTTTAAATGCTAAGATATATCCTATTAACTCCACGGAACTTAACCTTATTAATAAACTGCTATAGGCAAACTATATGGCCCCTTCTCTACAGGAGTACCGCAAAAAGGTAAAGGATGCTACTAGCCTATAGTCCCTTAAAAACGGACTGCTTAAGCACTAGGAACGGCTGGTAGTGGCAGAGGAATAGAATTTACGGACTTAGCTTATTGCTAAAGTATATACTTAGGTCTCTATAGCCCACCCTAGAAAGAATAAAACCCGTAAAATTATTAGTAACTAATACTACTGGCCTAGAATAGTTATAGATATTAACCACTATATATAGAACTATAACAACTACTATAGGTCTATAATTCCACGGGATAAGACCCTAGGACTATTAAAGCCACTCCCAATACCAGAACGCCCCTAGCAGTATATCTCTATAGACTTTTATAAGCTGCCTATAGACCGTAACGGATATAATATAGTAATAATCCTAGTTAACCGCTTTAGTAAGCGCCTATCCTTAATCCCCTATTATAAGGATATTAATGCTAAGGAGGTAGCCTAACTATACATCTATTATGTCTACTGAGTTTACAGACTACTAGATACTATTATATCTAATTATAGGCTACAGTTTATATCAGCCTTCTAAAATAAGTTTACTTAGATCCTTGGCATTAAGCTAAAGCTTTCCACAGCATACTACCCCTAAATAGACGGTTAGATAGAGATTATAAATTAATACTTAGACTAGAGGCTCTAGCCCTTTATTAACTACTTTTAGGATAACTAGGGTGAACTGCTACCCCTAATAGACTACGCCTAGGTAACCCTACCCTATAACTCTACGGGATTTGCACCTATTCAGCTAGAAATGGAATACTTACCCTATATAAGCTTTAACTAGGAAAGACCGGAGGGGCTATAGACTATACGCGAAAAACTGTCTTATAAGGAAGCCTAGTAATACGCTAAACGCTTAAAAGAAGCCTAGACGGTAGCCTATATAAATCTAAAAAAGGCCTAGAGATTAATAGAATAGTAGGCAAATAAGTATAGGCGCGAGCCTGACTTTACTATAGATAATAGGGTCTAGGTTATAATAAAGAACTAGAAGATAAAACGGCCTAGCTATAAGCTAGACTATAAGATAGTAGGACCATATAAGATCCTTAATAAAGAAGGTAACTTATATAAGGTTAAGCTCCCAGACTTAATTAAAGTCTACCCTATTTTTTCGCCAGATAAGCTACAGAAGGCTATAAATAACCTACTACCTAGATAAAAGAATAAGCCTCCTCTACCAATTTAAGTTAATGGCGATAATAAATAGAAAGTTAATAAAATACTAGCCTGTAAACTAGTATAAGGAACGCTACAATACCGTGTCTAATGGAAAGGCTACAATTTAGACCCAACCTAGTACCCTACCTGGAACTTTATAGGCTGCCCCTAGAGGCTTAAAGAATTCTATAACCAATACCCTAACAAACCCAGACCCCTAAAGTACCTTAATAAGTAGATAAAGTGCTAGTATAGTAAAGATAATAGGCTGCCTATTAAGCATAAAGACAAGAATACCCTATAGATAAAATACGGACATATAAAGCCTGAGGGCAGGCTTTTTTAGAGGGGGGGGTAATGTTATAGCACTAGTGGAAAACGGTGGATCTTGGCAGACGTGGATTATGGTAGACGCGAGTCACGTGACTTGAGGACCGCATAAAATATCGAGCGGCGCTGCTATTCTTCTCCTTCCTTTCTCTAGCTTTGGATCCTCGTTTATAGACAATCCAATCGTATAGGCTTGCATGCGACCCTCTTGCCGTGCTCGTTCCTCGATTGACTAAGTCGCTAACAATTAGCCTATAATAGCCCAAAGTTAAGATTATTTTCGCTAAAAAAAAACCGGTATTAAGACCTCCAACTTAGCGGATATTGCAATAGATATTGCATATATAAAGCCCAAAAATTAATTTATTATAGAGCTAGTTCTTACAATTATTTTAAGCCTATATGCGGCCCTAGACCTTACGTAGGTAGCTTTATTAACTTTGTTAAAGATTATATATCTCCCTATATAAATTTAGGCAATAGACGTTGTAACGAACGTCGCAATAAACGTCGCAACGGATGTCGCAATGGGTATATATATAAGGCCCGAAAGTTTATTGATTATAAAGCTGCTTCTATTAATTAATTTAACGGTATTTCTGAGGTAATAGCTGTTATGGAGGTATAGATTAATTTCGTTAAAGAAGGTAACTGCTCTATATATAAAATAAGTTGGATTGCCTAAGAAACCTTGCAAAAGTCCCTCAGACTATAGAATTAACTTTTTGACAAAAAAGGTTAGCGATATCCGCTTGCGGATATACGTATGTCCGCTAATTGATTCTATGGTCTGAGCTTGCTGAGGTAAGGGCTGGCGGATGACTGATATAACACGTTAGCGATATCCGCTTGCGGATATACGTATGTCCGCTAATTGATTCTACGGTCTGAGGTTGCTGAGGTAACCCACCCAGGTGGCTTCAGATGATTGATCTCTATTCCCTAGAGCTCTATCATCTCTACTGAAGCCCATACAAGGTTCCCTATTAAAGGCTCAAAATGTTGCAAGACGAAGTATGATATTGCATGTGCCACCATTTTCCATGCTCTGCGTTAATCCTCAGATGTATATTCAAAATCGGAGTAAAAAAAATGTTATAACCCAAAGGAGCGCCCAAGGAATCGTCAATTCTTCCTATGCAATAAATATTTGAGGCATTTGAAACCTTACAATATTCGCCTCCTCATCCGAACTGCCTGTCCGTACTATGGTGTCGTCTGACCCATAACCGGCATCGCCCGATTCGTATCCTGTTTCCGGATCCCTTGCTTCACTGTCGATTTCCAGTGTCTCAATCGGAGGATCGGATTCGCTAGAATCGTCTGATTCGTATGCCGGTTCGTCTTCGTTGCTGTCAGTCTCAAGATCTTCAGTACAACATCTTGCCTTGGCAGACTTCAAAACAGTGTCTCTGCTCCATCCCCATTTCTTTCTACAACAGCAATGCCAACACACTTCCTGCGTAGGATTCAGAACGATCCGAAACTCTCTTTGCAGGCAGACACAGGCTGCAGCCAGGCGGGCGAGCCAATTATCATGCGCCCTAATAACTCCGACGTGGTTCTTTCCCAAGCCTTCCGGTACATCCAACAGCTCTTCCCAATGGTCAAACGACATCAACTCTCGAGGTAGTTTCTTCCCCTTGGAGCATCCCCTACAACTGATGGTATTCCTTCGTACAAAATCATTGTCTGATTGGAAAAGGGGGAGCACGTCGATATCAGCAACCCACTTGTCCCGCTCATAGACCTCGATGAGAGTTTCTACAAAACAAAGATCCTTATCAATCGCGCCTCTGTTGCCTATATTATATGCCATTTCAAATTCCGTGAATCTGAGGTGTAATGAGGTTGAGCTGAAGCTATTTTCTAGCTTACCATCGAAAGGTGCATGCATGACGCATTTCCACTCCTGAAGGTCGCTTTTACGGATACGGGGTGCCTGAGGAGCAAACATCAGAATCATTCCTGTTCGTCCAACGTTGCCAACTACCCGCTTAACATCGTCAACATGGTCGAGTGCAAACGGATCATTAACGAGAAGTCTAGATACGAAAATGCTGTTCCTTGCCGAGATAGCGATAACATCATTCAAGTCTCCGGGATGGATATTATATGAACCGGATTCTAGCATTGCAATACAAGCGAGCTTTTCTTGTCGTGAAAGATGGCGTTTTTCGAAGTCCGGAATCCAGTGTGCCTTGTTCAGTGGTGTGGAAATGATGTGTAGACTAATAGTTGCCCCAGGAAGCTCTCTATATGCTTTTGTGGCCAATGAAAGCCCATGCAGAGGCTCGAAATAATTGGTCGCATGAAACGATGTGATGCGTAGGTCCTTCCGAAAAGTTGGGATGGCAACCGGCTGATTATAGAGAAATTCTAGGTACTTTATTAGAGATTGTCCCGAAATTCTATCGGATCTCAAGGTGGCACAAACATCCGGAACAGAGATCAGGTTTTCCGATTGTGCTTGCACCAAAGCTTTGTATATTCTGTGCCTTTGTGCTCGAACATCAACATCAGTTCGGATAAACAGCCCCACTCCGTCCTGGGAGCCGGCTAGAAGTACAAAGGTCGGGTCGGCAATGGCAGTCTTGTGAAAACAGGTACAGAGTGATCCACCTCGCCTTAGGCGAATTGCACATGGTGTGCCTGCTGCATATTGACCGATATCCCAATCTCGCGCCTTGTAGTCTTTTTGGCCAAGTAGATTGAAAAGGGGGCTTTGGACGTAGTTGAAGGAGACGCCGTGCACCATATTGTCACATCCATACTCGACTGATGTGGCTCCCAAGTTGAGACCCGGAGGTTTGCAACCTGGGCACTGGGGCACTTTAGGTAAGAATTCCGGGTGACACTCGCTGGAGCAGACCAGACCACGATGCATACAAGGGCATCTTCCAGTGTGACAAGAATGCCCAGTGTCATGGCAGTTACAAGAGAATATCAAGCTGTACCCGCTACTAAGCCTCTCGATCCACTTTATGTGCATTATATGCGCCTTGTTGTCTGAGTTTTCCTCGTGCGGAAGCGCGGTAACGTATGCATGGCATGTGGCCGGGCCTTCCTGGGTTCGAATGATGCACTGATCGTGGCGCAGATCTAATTTACGGGCTATAAACCGCATCATTTCCACTTGTGCATTGGTCCCTGACTGATTTTGCAGGGATAGGAGAGTTTGGATCCAAGGATAGCACAAGCCCAACATCGGGGGAGGTTTCTGCCCGTGTCCAGAAAGTAGACTTCGGCCTCGCCTATGTCCGAGGGCAATAATATTGGAAGCTATGTCCTTTTCTGGTCCTTTCAGATTCAAGAAACTTTGGCATGCATATGATAGCAGCCTGACCCAGCTATATTCCCAGTGCAGATAATCCTCCCCCAAATGATTTACACATTGTATGCGCTCATCCAAGGCCACAAAGAATTTTGCCGCCGCGTCGAAATCTGGACGTAGATTTCCCCAATCTGAAATCATACTCCCAAGGACAAGGAGGTGAAACTCGTCAATAGTCAGTCTTGAGGCGTCTCGGGTGGTGAAACTGGTAACTTTCACTGGATCGCCGTAGTATCGCAGGTGTGCTAGGGATAGAGACCAATATACGCCTTCATCGCGATCAGGATTAGGGTCTCTCAAACCAACGGTAAGCTGTCCGCTGTCGTCTAGGACAGGATCGTTGAAATCAATCTTGGACGTCTTTTCGCCAAGTACAAGCAAGCTGGGATATAAATGCCAGGAAGCGAGACCCAGTAACACCGACCCTTTCGAAATCCGCTGATGTTGTCCACTAATTAATTTCTCCAGAGACTCCATTGCAGTTACCCACGCCTCCATGACACGGAAATAAGTAGTGAGGGCATGCGTGCCTTGATTGACTGGCATATTAACGTTGTTGACAATAAGCATGAGCTGCTTCTGGCGGCGGATCTGGACGTCATCCGCAATCTGCAGCCATGCTCTCGTAGAAGAATCCCATTGAGCAAGGTCACTTCGCGATAGATCTTCGGAAATGGTAAGACTCAGTTGAAGCGAAGTGTCATACATGCCATCACGCATGCGTTCTTTAAGAGCACGTCTTCTTTCCGCAACAAGCTCCACCCATATTGACGTAGCATGGGGACCGGACCAGGCTCGAGCAAGCATACAAGCTAAAAGATGAACCGCAATTGCTGATTTCCCAGATGTCGCGGCTGCCCATACTGAAGTGGCGTCCACGCCAGCACAATCCGCGAAAACACCATGTTTTTGAGATATTTCTTCTTTTGCGATGCTTTCAGATATCTCGGACGCTCGAGATCCATACGCTCGGATAAGGTTGGGAGTAAGTGGAGTAATTTCCTCGAAGAGTGCTCCAAGTCTGCGCGCAGTTCGGTGAACACGCCCGTCCTCTGCCAATTCTCGCCGCTGAGGCGTTAAGGATAGACCAAGGCCCTTGAACTCTTGTGGCGCTTCGAGCTTGAAGAGAGAAAAGTCGACGTTAAAGTTGGCTAGGGCTAAGGTGTTTTCATTGATGCCTGACGCCAACGAGGCTGTCACCCGGCTTATCGCCATATCTCCTCCAAGTCAAATATCGATCTAAGAAGTCCTAAACGAGGCTTATATTCGGTTTAATCCTGAAGTCACGAAGGAGGGGCAGTGCCACTATGCGCATAAACGGTCTTGAGACAGACATGGCAGAGAAATTCAGGGTGGACAGAACACCGCGTGCCCCGCATCCTTATCTCAGACTCAGACGGCAAGAAGGCGCACTCGCTAATACTAAAGTATCATTAGTCTCCATCCTAAAAAAGCCACTTTCTTTTAACATTAAGTTTGCCCTGCCGTCTGAGGGGTAACGGAGGTACAGGCCTTAAGTATTGTCACAGCGCTAGCAGGGGGGCTTTCAGCTTATCCTAATACAGGGTCCGGGAGGTTCAGTGTCGCCCCCCCCCCCCGGGGGCAGCGATGGCATTTAATTTCGCTTAAGCCTCGCCTAAATTAGTATGTAGAGCTAGCAGAATTAGATGTAGTGGCTGCTAGGAGGTGGGTCCCTCCTTGCACTTGAAGCTATTCGCAACTTTCTCTTCCTTACCAATATCGTGATATTTGCTCCAGATCTTGGTGTAATAGAGCCTTCCTCTTATTAATATGGGTTCCAAACGTACTGCCGCTGCCGCCGTTAGAAGCCCTTCTCGTCCACCCCTTTAAAGGCCTCAACTATCGCCAACACTATCCTTATCTACTTAACTACCTATCTTAACGTAGAGCTTAAGTATAAGTACGGTTGTGACTCTGCCGCCCGCATTCAGTAGCTAGATTGGCACGCAGCTCAACTTCTCTCTACCAACAGCGTTTAATAGGTTGCCTGTGTCACGGCAGGCAGCTGCTTTTACTAATAGTGAGCTTAAGAAAATATTAAACGATCCTAAGGCAGCGGAGGAGGCAGATTATAAGGAGGTTTAACGCTTCTATTAATCGCAGGGCTATAATACGATGGGGGCTCCTCTGTAGCTGCCGCGTCTTATGTAGCTTTTAAATATAGGTTCCTATCATCCTTTAAGTTAGCAACAAAATTATTAGTCGCCGTACCTCCACCTAGAGCTTAATCTAGATAATATTGGCTACCATATATAAACCCCGCGTCAATTACGGAGACTCCCTATACTTTCTTTATAAGTATTTAAGCCAACACCTAAGAATTTAATAACAGAAAGTAAGGAGGAGGAGCAACTACTAAGGCTTTAATTTAAGCACAAATTGGAGCAGGTAATGTGACGGTGCTGGAGCGTGTCACCTGCTACTTTCTGGGCAATCTGCCAAATTCTGCCATATTCTACCAACACTACTTGTAGAGCCAACCAATTAGGATTTTCCATCCCCGGGATGGAAAATCGCCATTGGCTCGCTTACTACTAGCGCCTTGGCGACCCCTTTGTATCTTGTCAGTCTCTAATAGACTTCTTCTTCTCCTCAGCTTAGTATTCTTATATAGTAGCAATGTACAAGCTTTGGTTTAAAAGCATTTATATAAGCCCGTCACATTATACTAAGCTCTCCCTATTTAGCCTAGGAAGGCCTCTATAATATCCCACCCTAGAAAGAAACTTCGTTCGCAATAACGCGTTAACGTGTTATACTTGGACATTAAATACCATATATAGCCTGGGAAGGCCCTAATAATATCCCCCCTTATAGGCCAGACTGTACTTAACCTAAACCCTAGTATTAGAAATAAATTATATAATACTAACAAACCTCTAGGTAGCTAGTAATAGCACCTAAAGTAACCTTATTTAAAAGAGCTACCTTTACTTAAGAGGAATACGAGATCTAGTTAGGATTAGAAATTAATAATAATAATAATACTCTAGATATACGTAAGCAGATTTATAATCTTGCGGCCAAATAGGCAGCTAATTGCCTTACATCTAAAGCTGTATAGGAGACTCTAGATAAGATCTTAAAAAGCCTTAAGATAGTTTAATTTTGTAAGGCTATTGCCTAGGTATACGGTAGGGATCAGGCAAGCCGAGCATAAGTCACAAGAAGAGTCAATAGAAGAGGATGATATAGTAATAAGGGTAGGTATGGCAATACCTCGTACAGAGACGAACCGATAAGGAGGGAAGGGCTGGCCCCTAGCCCGTATACCCAAATGAATTGATTTCTATGTATAAAGGAAGGTAAGAAATGCAGAAGCCTTGCTTATACAGGGAAATAGGGAATGGGGAGAAAAACCAGCCAAGCAGCCTCGATAAAAACCTTAACCTATGGCCAAAACCCAGTGGGAAAAAGGTCTATTTTAGGGTAGGAAAAGAGTGTCTGCTAGTAGAGATAATCGCATACAATCAATAAGCTTATGCGCCTTTAATTAACATCTTAATTGCCTTCCCCCGGCCGCATAATAAGTTTTTATAAGGAAGTGATGGCTAAATGGCTCATACGCGTATTTCCTTCCTTCTGAATTATACTATTATAACGGAGTTATATTGGCAAGTTTAAGCCGTAGCTTAAGAGATCACGTAGGATCTAAGAGCTGCTGCCATCTGTTAGGCGAACTATAGCTCTTAAGGTAAGCCGTAGCTTACGAGATTACAGAGGATCTCTAAGCCGAAGCTCTTAAAGCTATAGCAATAGCTTAAGGAATAGCATTTAACCGCAATAGGATCTCTTAAGCTAAGTTGTAGCTTTTAGGGCGAGCCGTAGCTCTTTAGCGAGCCGTAGCTCTAAAAGACAATCGCCTGCGATTAGGTCTTAGGAGCCCTTTCAGCTGGTAACCAGAGAGTCTCTGGGTTAGAGCCATAGCTCCGTAAAAGATCATATATAATCTTAGAGCTATATAGCTCTTAAAGCAAGCCGTAGCTTAAGATAAGATCGCGTATAATTAATAAGCTGTAGCTCTTTTGTGCGTCTGACTAACGTCTTAATTGCCTTCCCCTACCCCCTTCTTATAGTCGGCCCCTAATTGCTATTACCTTGCGGTAGAGGGAGATTATAGAGGGCTCGTCCCAGAAGGGGTTTGAAGAGATATCGGCATATCTAAGTTGTAGCTTAGGAAGAGACAACCGCATACGGTTAAGTCTTAGCAGCTCTATAGCTAACAGCCGGAGAGTCTCCGGGTTAGAGCCGTAGCTCTATAAAAGATCACATAGGATCTTAGAGCTATATAGCTCTTAGAGTAAGCAGTAGCTTATAAAACCACCTATAATCTTAGAGATCACCTTTAATCTTAGAGCTAAAGCTCTTTGGGAAGCCGTAGCTCTTAGACAAGCCGTAGCTCTAAGAGACAATCGCATATAATTAAGTCTTAGCAGCCCTTTGGCTAATAACCAGAGAGTCTCTAAGTTGGAGCCGTAGCTCCATAAGAGATCGCATTAGATCTTTAAGCCAAAGCTCAATTGCATTTAATCTAGAAGCGAGGGTAGTAGCTGTAGCTTTAGAAGCTACCCATCAGTTCTTTAGATAGCCATTAAATAGTAATTAGATAGCCTCCAGGGTAGCTACATCTCTTTAAGGACGTTTAACCTTCCAATCTTTATTGGTGGGACCTCTGTAGTAAGTAAACCGTAGTTGGCCTATTAAGTATTTGCAAGCTTAATCGCGTAAGATTCCCCTTAACTCCTGCTAGAAAGCTTTCAGATAGCAATTAAATCACCTTCAGATCGCCGTCAGGACAGAGCTGCACCGCTGCACTGCCGATTATATGCAGTACCAATCGCCAGGGGATAATCGCGTATAATCCGTCTCCCTTGTTTCCTAATCCGTATCTATCCAACCGTAGTATGCGGATGCGATCTACCAGACGTCTGCTGGTGTAGCTGCTCTGCAGCATACGCGAATCGTCCTAGGTAAGGTAGAGGACCTTAATCCGTATTCTAATGAACCTTTATATGCGGATGCGATCTGCCAGGCATCTGCTGGTGTACCTACTATATCGCAGTGAACGCGATCGTCCTAGGTAAAAGTGGAGGATCGTGAAATTGCTTAAGGGCGGAGCCCTCGGCTTGCTGCCGGCTACCACCCGTAAGGGTATAGGATTGGTTCGAATGTAAGGCTATTGCCTAGGTATACGGTAGGGAGCAGGCAAGCCGAGCGTAAGTCACAAGGAGAGTTGATGGAAGAGGATGATATAGTAATAAGGGTAGGTATGGCAATACCTCGTACGGAGACAAACCGATAAGGAGGGAAGGGCTGTAAGCCCAAGGGAGCTTATAAGGAGGTGCCAAGGGCTAGCCGAAGGCTAGCCTTGGCAGCCGCTAAAAGATCCCTTACAAATTTCCCCTATTAGGAGCCCTAGTTAACCTATTCGCTTTACTAAATATAATACCCTAGGTAGTATAGATATAATAGTAAAGTAATTAAAATCCATTAAGCTTTTTAACCCTTAATAGCTATCTAATAGGATAGACCCTACCTTTAAGAATTAGAGGATCTAAATATAAGGAAAGCTCTATATTAACTATAACCATTTCCCCTTTAAAGAAGCTAAAATACTCTACCTCTAAAGTTAAACTATTAGGGACGCCTAGTAATACCTTTAAGCTAGGTTTAAGGACAAATTACCTATTGAGTTTATATCTATTAATAAAATTATATAGCATTTAGCTACTATTTATATTAATCTAAATAAAGTATAGGATACCTATTATAATTATAACTGCCTAATAATAAAATTAAACCAATTCTTTACTAAGTTTTAGACTTAATTTTTATACCTAGTAGGCGAAGGCTAGGTTTCCCCTAAGAACTACCGTTTAGACCTATATAATAAGCTAATAATCTAATTATAAGAAAAGATCGCGGTAGCCTTAAATAACCTACTAACATATTAAAGACTTATAGCCTAATATTTGTCGCTAGATTTAGAACTAAATAAATTAATACTTATTCTAATTAACTAAAGCGGCCCTATAGTGACTAGAACTTATCTACTATACTAATAGAAGCTAGTATTAGAAGATAAACTACAACCGCCCTTATATTAAAAGCGGTTATAACCGCCTACCTATAAGCCTTGCCCGACCTACCCTTAGCCAATACTTGTTATAACACCCTAATTTACCCTGCTATAGTTACATTCTTTAATTGCGGAAAGAATAGTTACTTTACTTAATAGTAATTCTTTAATTAACGTCTAATATTGTCAGATAATTCAGATAGAGGGGTTCATTGATTAAATGGGTTAATGGATTGATGATCTTGACTTGATCGTTGATTGATGTCTATTCCTTGGGGGCCCTAGGGCTGCGAGCTACGAAGAGATTTTACAGTGCATATGACTCGCGCACGTGACCCACGCCTTTAGAGAATACAGATTATCTGACACACCCCCTTAGCTTCAAGCTCTTTAAGGTCAAAGCTAACCACCTTCTTGTGTCCGTTAATGAGTTAATTGAACCATAATCTTATCTAAATCCTTCCATCTTGCTCTAATACTGTCCCTTAGGTCCTCTAGTTACTTCTCCTTATTTAGCCGCTCCTTAATATCCACTATTCTAATTATATTAATAAAGCTTTAAAACCTCTACTTGGGCAGGGCCTTTATAAGTCCATCAGCAATTATCTCCTTTGTTGCTATCTATTAAAATCATACTTAATTTATTACGTATTCTTAATGCAGCTAGTGTTAATAGATGTTAATATATTAGAGCTTTATAATTAGCTTTGCTGTGTCTTCTATAATTAGTTAGAGTGTCTGGGTATTATTATATTTAATAATTAAGGGCTCGTTTAGCCTTAACGTTATTGCTTTAAATAGCCTACTAATAAAGATAGCTTCCTTTACTATCTGTAATAGGGCTAATAACTTAGCTTCTGTACTTAACGTTATAACCATACCCTACTTATTTACTCTCTAGGCAATCGGCCCCCTAAATAGCTTTATAATATATCCTTGCAAGCTCTTTCTATTAACAGAGTTATCCGTAAATAATGCATCACTGGCACAGATAAATAATTGCGCTTCACTTCTACCGTCTCCATTGTCTTGTCCTTTGTCGCGTATTCCTTTATCTCTTCCTTTACTGTTTATTCCTTCCTTGTCCCCTCCATAGCAGATTACTCTGCTCCTTATGCCATATAGGTACTAAATAACTCTATCTACCACTTAATGGTGCTCTTGGCTTAGGTTCTAATTAAACCTTACTAGCTATAATACTGCAAAAGCAATATCCGGACGCGTTATAGTGGCTATATAGAGTACTAAACCCAATTTTCTCTAATATAGCATTGTAGAAGCTAGTAGGGATATAGGATGGACTAATAGGTCTATATTAGGGGACGGACGCGTTAGATAGATTAATCGGTAATTAATAGGAAGGAGTTCCGATTCTACTATCAGAGTATCTAGAAAACGCCCTTTAAGATCTATCTTATACTAGTTAGCTATCTTTTTAATATAGGCTTCCTAGGATAGCCATAGGAGCCTCTAGCTATAATTATATAGCATATGAATTCCTAGGAACCATTTTAGCTCGCCAAGGGTACTTATCTAGTATTCCTTGCTTAGCTCCTTAATTACTTCTTAAGCTTTCTTCTTATCTATCTTTTAGTAGTAGGAGACAATATTATTAACGTAGAAGAAGATGACTATTCCTCCTTTTAGTATAACACACGGCTTCTATAAAACCTCTTTAAAACCTAATTTGTTTAATAAGCTTATGAGATTCTTTTGCCATAATAGAGGGGATTATTATAGTTTGTAAAGGGCTTTTCATAAGCGCAGTACTTTGTTTATCTTTCCTTTATTAAACCCTAGCGGTAGCTTTATATAGACGACCTTGTTAAAATTGCAATGGATAAACACGTTAATAGTATCTATTTGCGTTATCTCTAGGTTAAATTTTATGGTAATCGCTATAAGGGTTTGGAAGGTCGTACTGGCTAATATAGTAGCTCTTATAGGTAGGTCTCCTAAAGCCTATTAATTTCCGCATACCACTAAGCGTGCCTTGCATTTCTGGAGGAACCTATACTTATCCGTCTTATAGACAAACACCCATATTAAGCTAAGGACCTACTATCCCCTTACATGCTTCCTGTCTATTTCTTAAAATAACCTTATTTAATAATAAGATTAGAGGTGGGCTTATTAAGCCTCTTGGAACTAATCTTAAAGAGGGTATGTATTTAGGTTATGGGTTATCTAAGGTGGCGGAGGTAAGTTCTTCCTGTGTAATCTAATATTACATATTCTGCCTAATTTTAGCCTGCTGTTATTGAGTTAACTATTAAAGTTAAACTTCCTTCCTACTAAGAAGGCGCTATAATAGGCTAAGGTGATCCTTTTAGTAATAAAGTCTTTAAACCTATTATTGCCGGCTTCCTTAAATAAGTCTTTAACCAAGTTATTAAACACCCCCTAAGTGTAAAACCTATCTCCCACTTAGTTAACAGTGTCCTAATCAGTATCTAACTTTATAGGATACTCAACATAAAAGGCATATAGAGATTCTTTATCTTCTTCCGTTAGAGGTGGCGTATAATATATATCTTTAAGAGCTCTTACAAGCTTAAGATCTGCTAACTTATTAAAGGCTTAAACTAGCTTATTATTAACATCATCATCTTCCTCTTAAATTGACAAATTAAATACTTTATTATTATCTTCTAGAAGAACCTTGTTCTTAGTTAGGGTATTAAGGAGTTAAATCTTCTTAATTAGCATATCTAATTTGGCATATAGATCCTTTAAGATGTCCGTTCGCTTACTGTTAAAAAACATCTTTTTATTAAAGATAATGTCCCTAGTAGAGATAACAATACCCTTATATGGGATCCAGATCCTATAAATATTAGTAAAGTTATAGCCAACAAGGTAGTTAATATGGGCTTACGGATCTAGCTTGCTCAGCCTCTTCTTCTTTAGCTGGGCATCTAACGTCATTACATACACCCTACAGCCATAGGCTCTTAGGCGCGCCAGTTACGGTTTTCTTAATCTTCCATTCGCTAGGTAGGTATAGAACCTCTTATATAGCGATTTCCATCCATTGCTTTCCCGTAGCGTTTAATCTCAAAGGTATACTGTACAGTTAACTATCTCATTCCATAGGTTATGTGGTAGATTAGCAGCAATTCTTATTGCACGTCCTTTCTTAATAATTACACCCCCTAAGCGTTTAGCGGTACCGTTCTATACTTAGGTATATAGCGCCAAAGGCTTAAATATAATCCCTTACGTCCGTAGCCATTTAAGGATTCTCCTTCTCCCTAGCTTGTTATCTGATCTAATAGTGTTAGCTTTAAGGTTATACCTCAGACAAATCCATTAAGTGAAATCTTTAAGCACTTATAGTGTCTCCTTTTCTTTACTATGCGTCGTCATAAAATACAGGAAGGATCTTTTTAAGAAGGTGTTGTGGATAAGCATAACTCATATAAATCCGGCATACGCTTCCTTAAGGTTAGTTCAGTTAATATGGAGGTTAAAACAGGGTTTATTAATTTTCTATTCTAAGAACCTTCTTAGGACCTAACGCTTAATTTTGGTGAGACTATAGTGTTAACATTCCGTTATCTTAGGGCCTTAAAGCTTAACTCCTAGGGCGTTAATACCTAAATAATAAAGGCTTATAGGTCCTGGATAACCTAGACGTAGATGCCATAGTTATGCATTACCTTTTACATATAGATGAATGTTTCTTAACAATACTCTGCGCTTCTATTAACAGCGTAGTAATTAGCTTATATTAAACGCTAATTAACTTCCTAGTTGGATATATTTAATAGTCTATTATCTATAACGTTCTTCTATTTAATATAGGATTGTGTTATCCTTTTAAACTAGAAGATTATCATCTCCTTTGTTATCTTAGTAGTACCCTTATTTTTAAAGTAGACGGAACGACACTATATTTATATTAAAGTCTGTATAAAAGGCAACGTCCTTAAGACGTAGGATTCCCTTGCTCTTGTCTGGTTTTGTAACTTAGACAGTAACATTACTATAGCCTAGTATAGGCACTTCTAAGCTGCCAGCGATGACATATTTGTGTCTTAGAGCTTTCCTAAAATTATAAAAATAAAAGAGGTTATTAAAGATGTGGAGAGTGGTTCCTAAGTTAAGAATAGTTAATAGCTTTAGTAGATGGAGTTAACCGGTGTGATATAATTCTAGGAATATTATATTAGGTTCTCCCTTAATCTTAACTTCCTAGCTCTTATCCTGTTATTATTAAGCCTCATCTTCCTATTCTTTAAGTCTGATCTTTGCAACTTGGTTAGTGAGATTATTTTTTTCTACCTTCTTTAGTGCCCTATTAATGCGCGCATCTCCTATTATAACTCCTATAGGTCTCTTGTCTTTAAATAAACACTAATAGTCCTAAATGGAGTGTCCTTATATTCCACACGCTAAGCACTTAGGCGTTAGCTTCTTGCAGGACGTCTCCTTATCCACTAATATCCCGGCTCTCTTTAAGCGTCTATTACGTACTAAGGCCTTTCCTCTTTGTAAACCTTTAGTAGTATTAGAGTAATCCTCAGTGGCTTGCTCTGCGAAGTCTACATTAAAGGTACTACCTCTTATAGTAGTATTGGCTTTCTTTAAGGGTGTTCTAAGTCCTTCTTGCAGCTCCTTTGCTACTCTACGGTATTTAAAAGATCTTAACTTCTAAGGGTTATTTAACTTAGTAGTGTACTTTATATAGTAGGCGTCGCTAAAGGGTTAAATAACTTCTGCTAAATCTTAAAGCTAGATTCTATTGGACATTTAAGGGATCTTGTACTTCTCTCCTAGGGATATTGCGTATTCCCATTGATCTAGCTATTAGTTCAATTTTGTCAACTATTTAAACCCCTTAAGGGCTTCTGTGTACTAGTATTGTACCTTCTTCCTAATAAACAATAAGGTAGGTTCTATGTTCTCCTTTAGCTAAGATAGCCATTCTTTAACTATTAAGGAAGGGTTAAGCAGTAGCTTCTTCTAAATTAATACTATAGATATAATCTGGGTACGGATCTGTTAAAGATAATCTTCCTGTCTTAGGAAATACTTTATATCCTAGTTATAGTATTGTCTGCTGTTCTTATATGCTTTCTGTTAATTCATTGAGAGCTAAGCATATAAGGTTGCATTCTTATTGAAATCTGTGACTTCTGGATAGGCTAGTTCTTGTAGTAGACCTCGTTGAGGTGCTGTACCGTCTAGGTTAACGTGGGCCCAAATTCGCTGATCCATAAGGTGTTAGCGACTCGGTCAATCGAGGCACGAGCACGGCAAGAGGGTCGCGCAAGCCTGTATGATTGGATTGTCTATAAACGAGGATCCAAAGCTAGAGAAAGGAAAGGAGAAGAAGGGCAGCGTCGCTTAAAGTCTTATACAATCCGCAAGTCACGTGGGCTCACATAACTCTGCGTCTACCATAACGTCTACTATAATCCACCGTTTTCCACCAGCGCTGTAACATTACCCCCCCCCCTTCCGAAAAAGCCTGCCCTTAGGCTTTGTATGTCCATAGGGTGTTCTTATCTGTATGCTTGACAGGTAGCTTATTATCTTCGCTATACCAGCACTCCATCTACTTGTCTAGATACTTTAGGGGTCCTAGCTTGTTAGGGTATTAGTTATAGAACTCTTTAAGCTTTTGGGGGCAACCTATAAAGTTCCAGGCAGGGTACTAGGTTGGGTTTGGATTATAACCTTTCTATTAGACACAGTATTTTAGCGTTCCTTATACTAGTTTATAGGCTAGTATTTTATTAACTTCCCATTTGTCGTTACCATTAACTTAAATTGGCAGTAGAGGCTTATTCTTTTGTCTAGGTAGTAGGTTATTTATAGCTTTCCATAGCTTATCTGGTGAGAAAATAGGGTGGACTTTAATTAAGTCTGGGAGTTTAACCTTATATAAGTTGCCTTCTTTATTAAAGATCTTATACAGTCCTGCCATCTTATAGTCTAGCTTATAGCTAGGCTGTTCTGTCTTCTAGTTCTTTATTATAACCTAGACCTTATTACCTACAGTAAAGTCGGGCTTACGCCTATACTTATTTACCTACTATTCTAATAATTTCTGGGCCTTCTCTAGGTTCTTATAGGCTACCGCCTATACTTCTTCTAAGCGTCTAGTATACTGCTATACTTCCTTATAAGATAGTTTTTTATGCACGGTCTATAGTCCTTCCAGTCTCTCCCAGTTAAAGCTTATATAGGGTAAGTATCCCATTTCTAGCTAAATAGGTATAAACCCTGTAGAGTTATAGGGTAGGGTTGCCTGGGTGTAGTCTATTATAGGTAGTAGTTCGCCCTAGTTGTCCTAAAAGTAGTTAATAAAGGGCTAAAGTCTCTGGTCTAAGTATTAATTTACAATCTCTGTCTAACCGTCTGTCTAGGGGTAATATGCTATAGAGAGCTTTAGCCTAATACCTAAAATCTAGGTAAGCTCGTTCTAGAAGGCTAATATAAACTGCGGCCCGTGGTTAGATACGATAGTATTTAGTAGTCCGTAAATTTGGTAGATATAGTGGATATACAGTTAGGCCGCCTCTTTAGCATTAATATTCTTATAATAGGGGATTAAAAACGGGTACTTACCAAAGTGGTTAACTAGAATTATAACCATATTATATCCGTCGCGGTCTATAGGTAACTTATAAAAGTCTATAGAGATATACTGCTAGGGGCGTTCTAGTATCAGGAGTGGCTTTAATAGCCCTAGGATCTTATCTTATGGAATTGTAGACCTATAGCAGTCGTTGCAGTTCTATATATAGCGGTTAATATCCATAACCATTCCGGGCCAGTAGTAGCGGTCACCAATAATTCTATAGGTTTTATTTTTTCTGGGGTGGGCCATAAAGACCTAAGTATGTGCTTTGGCAATAAGCTAAGTCTGTAAATTCTATTCCTCTACTACCACTAGCCGTTCCTAGTGCTTAAGTAGTCCGTTTTTAAGGGACCATAGGCTAATAGCATCCTTTACCTTTTCGCGGTACTCCTATAGAGAAGGGGCCGTACAGTTTGCCTACAGCAGTTTATTAATAAGATTAAGTTCTGTGGAGTTAATAGGATATATCTTAGCGTCTAAAGGATCTATATTTAGTTCTGCCTATATCCGGGGGTTAAGGTGCTCTAGTTGTAGTAGTGTCTAGGTCCGTAATAAAATCTTCACAGCCATCTAGTTATCTAGGTCCTGTTTACGCCTTGTAAGAGCATCCATACGGTTTGTTGCGCCTGGCCTATATATAATTAGGAAGTTAAACTGTAATAGGATGTCTGCCCAGCGTGCCTACCGGGCCGTAAGGGCTTTAGTTGTTATAAAGTATTCCAAGGCATTGTGATCTGAGACTACTTGAATGGGTTTAGGGGTGTTTCTGGTTTCAAGCAGCTCTCGAAGCCGTTCAATTTCAGCATTAGCTGCTGCGAGCTCTTCCTAGGGGGTCGAGACGGCGACTGTTTCACCATCGGAGGTATTTGTGGGTCCTGCAGCGGCTTTACCAGCTGCTGTATTTCTTGGCATGGTGGTAGGGGTATTAGGTAATTTCCGGTGTTTATTTATTTCCTAGGGGTTCTAGTCCATATATGTCCTATTCTTAGGTTTCGCGTTCTATTTGTATTCTTTTGGTTCTTAGGGGTCTGTCCTGTCCTTATGGTCCTGGTGATGTCCTTGGGGTCCTGTTCTATGTCCTTATCCTATTCGTGGCCTTATAGATATTTTTAAGTTCCTTCTTAGGAAAGAAGAGTAGTAATGAGCTTTAGATAATGTTAGCGACTCGGTCAATCGAGGCACAAGCACAGCAAGAGGGTCGCGCAAGCCTATACAATTAGATTGTCTATAAACGAGGATCCAAAGCTAGAGAAAGGAAAGGAGAAGAAGGGCAGCGTCGCTCGAAGTCTTATACAATCCGCGAGTCACGTGGGCTCACGTGACTCTGCGTCTACCATAACGTCTACCATAATCCACTGTTTTCCACCAGCGCCGTAACATAAGGGCTCGGAGTTGCCATAGCCATTGCTCCCAGTCTTCTAGCTTATTGAGGATAATTATCGTCAACGAACTTATCGGTGGAGTCATTTAACTGATAGGCAAAGGAGGAATTGAGATGGTATTTTTATTATCAGGATCATCCTTATTATCAGGATCGTCCTATAACAATTAAGGTAGGATTTCTTATGGAATCTTATAGAATCTCGTGGAATCTCGTGTAAGAATTATCCTGTAACGATTGAGGTAGGATTTCTATTAGAGTCTGCGTTTTAATAATAAGGTGTCAGAGTCTAACAATGAGGTAGAATTTCTTTAAATAATTGAGTAATAGCTAAATAGCTTCTTGAGTCGGCGGACCGGGCTTATAACTATTAGATAATTCAGATAGAGGGGTTTATTGATTAAATGGGTTGATGGATTGATGATCTTGACTTGATCGTTAATTGATGTCTATTCCTTAGGGGCCCTAGGGCTGCGAGATACGAAGAGATTTTATAGTGCACGTGACTCGCGTATATAACCTACGCCTTTAAAGAATACAGATTATCTAACAAATATAGATCCTACTGGCCTATACAGACTGCTCTGTTATAGGGGGAAAACTTATAATTTATATAAAGAAAACCCTGCAGTTGGGGGAGGAAAAACCCTATAAGCTACCTCAGTAGGATAAAAAACCCTAATTTTTTATATACGTCTATAGTAGTGGTGTAAGGGGACTTTGTAAATAGGGGGCTATAAAGACACGATTGTGGAACAGGATAGATTGGTAAGAGAGATGAATCCTTAAGGAGGTAAGGCCTCCGGGATCGTGGAGACTATATACTATAGGTATATACCTTTGGTATGTAACCGGCGACCATCTAAGGGGCATCTAGAGGTTGTCCTAAGGGCAACCCAAGGTAACCGCAATAATATCCCTTATATTGCCCCCCCCCTTCTTGTAGTTAGCCCCTAATTGCTATTATCTTATAATAGGGAGATTATAAGGGCTTATCCCAGAAGGGGTTCGGAGACATATTAGGGAAATGTTGGTATACTGCTGTATATTATCTATCTATTTAACCCCTACTTTAAACTCCTAAAAAACCTTAATAAGAAAAAAAATATAATATAAGGGATATTATTACGGACACCTTGGGTTACCTTTAGGATAACCTCTAAACGCCCCTTAGATGGTCGCCAGTTACGTGCCGGAGGTATATGTCCGTAGTATATAGTCTCTACAATCCCAAAGGTCTTACCTCCTTAAGGATTTATCTCTCTTACTAATCTATCCTATTTCACAATCGTGTCCTTATAGCCCCCTGTCTACAAAGTCCCCTTATATTTAAATCCTTCCTACTCTATCTGGAAGGGCAGCTGGCTTTAAGGACTAGATTATTTGTTTATATCTTTTATTTACATCTACTATCCTCCCTTAAAATCTCGCGATAACCTAAACGGAAACTTTATAAATACCTTATGGACAGCTATCACGCTAAGGCAGAAAGGTCCCTCTGACAGCGAGAGATTATAATAATACAAACCTCTAGGCAAGACGGCTAAATAAGCCATAATACCTAGATGCACTAAGAGCTAGAAGACTCTTATATACCTACGGTTACTAGCAATGCTAAGGAAAACGTAGATACCCTTTATAACAGTTATAATACTGCTAGAAAGTAGCCAGAACCCCTCTGGCCCCACTTAGGCTAATTGGAAGATTAAGCGCTAGACGCAACCCCAAAATCTTCCCCTAAACTAGAAATGCTAGAGAAATACACTAAAGCGCCTAATTAGGGACCTAACTAGAACCCTCCCAGAAGACCACTGGCCTATAATTGGTATAGTGGTGGTGTATAAACTGCTTATAAGCTAAGCGGGCCTACCCCTTTGGGCAATCTAACCTAACTACTAACTTAAGACTTAAGCCTCGCAGGGAAACCCGCATTAGCTACTGGTACTAACACTACCTCTATAGCTAGAGCTTCCCTGGGCCTAAGGTTAGAAAGTTAAGAGCCCCACACTAATTTTCTTTAAGGAGGATATTAGGAAGCTGCTGTAAGGCTCTTAAAAGCTATGTAGGAAGGAGCTACTAATAAATATATTAGAAACCTCTAGGGGCAGGTCCAGATCTAGTAGAGCTTAATCTAAGCTAGATAAAATCTTTTATAACCTAGCCAAGGCTAAGGGCCTCCTAGGGGATACCTAGTACCTACCTAAGGAGGTATGGAAGACTTAGAGAGGTATCTACGCAGTAAATAGAAAAAGGATATGGACTGACTAGCTAAGGCCTCTGGTAGTCCAGAACTCTATTAGAGACCTAATGCCTAATAGTTGGATGATTGGGTTTATAAAATAGATAACTTCTTTAAGATGCTGATAATATAAGATAATACTAAAAAGCGTACCTGTTAGATTATCAGCAAGATTAAAGATTAATCCCTAAACTAGATTATACTAAATCAGCTTAATAAAGAGTAAATTACTATATAGCCGTAGCTGCAAACCTTCCTAAAGAAGTGGACTTAAGATCTATATGTTATATAATATAATTATATAGAACTATTCTGGAATGGGATATAGCTTAACCGCCACAATTTCCGCCAGTTTATAAACTTTATAGAAACTTATACTTAACTAATAGATCCAGAGCCCTTTAAAAATAAGGATGGTAGTATCTATAAAAAAGAGAAAATTGGATTTATCTGGGCTAGAATTAAGCTAGTAATTTATAATGAAATAAAGTACATGGGAGCCCTATTACGGATTACTATATATGTGGATTTTGAATAAGCGGTTTTAAACACTGAGGATATAGTAAGGAACTAGACCTCTTTTGGCAAGAAGCTGGGGGGTAACTAGAAACATAGGCACTCTGGTAGTAATATAGGGTAGACCTAAACTTTAAAGAAGCCGTTTTTAAAGAGAAATCTGGAAGGGTTAAAGTTAGGGACCTTAAGTAATGGGAAAGACTTCTGGGGCTAACCTGATACCCATCCGGCACCCTTATGGGAATACTCCAAAAAGTTAAGAGAAAACATCTCTAGAGGTAAACCTAATTGGAAAAATAAGCAGGGCGATAACTGCACTGATAATCTAAAAAAAAAAAAGCCTTAGTCGCGGACCTCTCCTAGCTATAACTAGGGCAAGATACAGAAGAAGAGACTCTATATTACTATTAAGCTAGAAATAGTACTCCCTACGGATAAGGTACGTCAGTTCTAAGTACTGTATAATAGCGGCGCCGAAATCAATCTTATATAATATAATTTGGTAAAAGGGTATAAGCTTATCCCATTGCTAAAGTGGCGGAAACCTATTATAGGGTTCCTAGATAAGTATTAGATTAAACTATATAGTGCCTATAAGCTTACAGTATCAGTAGCTGATATATATAACCGCACTAAGGTGGTTAGCCCGCAACCCTTCTAGGCGGCTAACTTTATAGGCTATAACCTTATTCTTAGATATCCTTAGCTTGTAGAAGTAGATCTTAAGATATACTTTAAGATAGGAGCCTTTAAATGGAGGAACGATGAAGAATTAAAAGGGCGTATTTTACTAATAAGCTTAAAAGACATCCTAGAAGATATAGCTCTAGGAGAAACAGTATACGCCCTACACCTAAAGGAGTATTAAATTTAACCCCTATTCTATAGCAAGATAGGTATAAAGCCTAGTATAGGCAATAACCCTTCTATAACGAATACCCTATAGGGAACTACTGGATAGGTTATAGAGACATTGTAGGGAGGCGGCAATCTTAAAGATCCTATAAGATACATCTACCACCATAGGTTACTCTGGCTTAAGCAATACGCAGAGAGTATACTATAACACCTTAAACGCTATATTAAAGAGTTCCCTACCCTCTACTAGCTACTATATAAAACTGTCTAACGTATAGTGGCAACTATGTATAAACAGCTACCACAGTGTACGACGCTGCCCGCAAGCGTCCTAAGGGACCTCTAGGACCTACCCAATAATAACGCGGAGGATAAACGCGACCCTAATTTATTAAATATCCTAGCAGGCCTAAGGGACTTACTAAGGGTATTTTTAGGTAGGTAAGTAAAAGTCCTTTAGCGGAACTCGGAATATAATTATGTAATTAATTTAGAAGAAGGTAAATAACCGCTAAACCTTTCTATCTATAACCTTTCTTATAAAGAGCTTAAGATCCTACGGGAGTACCTTAATGGCTTACTGGAAAAGGGATAGATACGGCCTAGTAAGTCGCCGGTAGGCACGCCGATCCTCTTTATCCTAAAACCAGATGGGACTATAAGGCTATATATAGACTATTACGGTCTTAGTAAGATTATAATTAAGAACCGTTACCTACTACTACTAGTTAGTAAAATGCTAGATTAACTATCTAGGGTAAAGATCTTTATAAAGCTAGACCTATAAGACGCCTATTATAGGCTCTATATTAAAGAAGGGGATAAGTAGAAGACCGCTTTTAAAACCTAATATGGCCACTTTAAGTATATGGTAATGCCTTTTAGGCTAGCCAATGCCCCTGTGATATTTTAATTATACATTTATAGAGCCTTAGGGGGACTAATTAACCGCATATATATTATCTACCTAGATAACACTCTAATCTACTTAAAAGATAAGAATTAGTATAAGCAATATATCCGCGAAGTACTGGAATGCTTAGATAATTAGGGCCTCTACGCCAAGGCGTTAAAGTATATCTTAAATACTAAGTAGGTCAAGTTCTTAAGTTACATTATAATGCCTATAGGTGTAGTTATAGACCTAGTACAAGTGTAGATAATCTAAGAGTAGCTAGAGCTAGAGAGCTACTGGGATATTTAAGTGTTCCTAGGCTTTGCCAATTTCTATAGGCGCTTTATTTATAACTACTTAGACGTCGCCCAATACTTATTTAACTATATTACTAAAGCTTTTTAAGACCTAGCTTAAGGAGCAAAAAGCTTAAAAGTGGGAAGAAAGAAAATTAAAAAGGAACTAACTAAATAGTATAAACTATAGATATGGCCTGGAAAGGTCTAGAAAGCCTTTTAAGAACTACGCATAAAATTTACAGAAGCTCCACTATTGCGGTATTTTAACCCAGATTAGCTACTAATAATGGTTACTAATATATTAAATTTTGCCCTTACTGGTATCCTACTACAACCTAATAGGCATCTAGATACTACCTAGCTCTACTAGAGACCAGTAGCATTCTATAGCAGAAAATTCTAGGGACCTAAAGTTAGGTATTATACCCATGATAAGGAACTGCTTACTATAGTTAACTGCTTTAAATAGTGGCAATACTACCTTAAGCACGCAAGCCATACCACTTATATACTCTTAGATTATTATAATCTACGCTACTTTATAACTATAAAGGAGCTTATACCTTAATAAGCCAGATAGGCAGAGGAGCTTATGTGATTTAACTTTAAGATTAAATATAAGCTAGGGGAAAATAACCCTGCTAATAGACTGTTATAATAGCTAGACTATACTAAAGGCTTTAAAATGGGAGAAGCAAAACAGATAATAGATATCTTACTTCTTATATTGCAGAACAAGCTTTAGGTATAGAATGCTTAAGCACCTATAGCTCTATACACCACGTCTTAGGCGGTGTAAACCCTATTGGTCTCTACTAACGTTTTAGCTAGTACCCAGTCCATTACTAATAAGGGTCTAAAAATACCTAGATAGGATGTCCCTAATACAACTTTAGAACCTAATAATACACTACTCTTAATTGCTAAGCTATCCCCTTAAACTAAAATTAAAGCTATAGAGCAATTAGAACCAAGAGCCCTGTAATAACTAAAGGACTTTAATCTTATAGCGGCCTTTCTAATGCATACGTACTAAGAAGTTATAAGATCTATAGTACTATCTAGTTTTATACTTAGAGTAGTATAAGGCAAAACAGCTTTTACCTAGGAACCATCTAAAAGGTTAATGGATCTTATCTATAAGGTGTAACGGAGGGACGCCTCCTATGCCATCTTTAATGCGGAAGTAGACCAGAAATGTAATAGAAAGGAAGCTAAAAGGTGCTAAAATTGGGAACTGGACCTAATGGGCCTACTGCGTAGAAATAGTAAGGTTTGGGTGCTATAAAAAGTAAATCTATAATAGAAGATCCTTATAAGGAATTACAATAATCCTTTAGGCGGCTACTATAGTTAAGTTAAAACAGTAGAATTACTTTAACGCAAATACTACTGGCTAAAGCTTAAGTAGGAAGTAAAGGAGTATATTAGCTATTATAAGAAGTGTTAAGTATACAAAATCTAAAGGTATAAGCTATGGGGTTTACTTAAATTAGTTCCTCCCGCTAGTAAGCTATGGTGATATTATACTATAGACTTTATTACAGATCTCCTGCCCTTAAAAGATAGGCAAGAATAAACACATAATTTGGTCCTAGTACTTATTAATGGGTTTTTAAAGTATATCCAATACCTTCCTGTTAATAAGACAATTAATATATAAGTACTTATAAATTTAATTAAGGAGAAATGCTTTCTTAAAGTAGATTAACTATACTCTATTATTACTAATAGGGGCAGCGTCTTTATAAGCTAGTACTGGTTAGATTTATACTTTTATTTAAAGATAGACCACTATTATAGTATGGCTTTCTATTTGTAGATAGATAGGTAAATAAAACACTAGAACTAGGAACTGGAGTTATATTTATAAATGTATTTAAACTACTAGTAAGATAATTAGTGTGAGCTACTTCTATATACAGAGTACGCTTATAACTTAAAACAATATACATTATATTAGTTTGTATTAATCTAGATTGCCTATAGCATTTAATTATTAGGATTTAATGGTATACCTAATAATTACTGGCTAAGGCTGTATAATTAATTATAGGATTCTACTAGGAAGTTTAAGGATATCTACTAAAGAGTATAAGGATACCTTAAGGAATGGGAGGAGTAATGGAAGTATATAAAGTAGAGCCTATAAGATGCGTAAGAGCAGCAGAGACTTTAGTACAACTATAAACACTAGAACAAGCATTTTAGCGTAGGTAATAAGGTTCTATTATATTTAACAAATATTAAGACCTGTTAACTATTAAAGAAGCTTAATATAAGATACCTAGGTCCCTTCTAAATTAAGGAATGAATTAGCAAGCTAGCCTACTATCTCCAGCTACCCCCATCCATAGCCTATGTGTATTTAGTATTTTATATAAATCTACTAAAGCTATAGCATAGACCACTACTAGAAAAGAACTTCCGTCTAGGCCCAATTAAACACCCTAAAGTGGTGGGTAAGCGGTATAAGGTTAAAGCTATACTACGCTATAAGTCTGTTAAGAATAAGCTTTAATATAAAGTTAAATAGCTAGGCTGGCCTACTAAGGACTCTATATAGGAACCAGAGGGTTACCTTAATTATTATAAAGATATTCTAAAAGAATATTGGGACTAAGGTCTATAATTTATAAATTATAGAAAGTGCTCTAATACTATGGTGTTATTATAACCTATAAAGAAAACTTATAGTAGGCTAAAAGAGGCCCTAAAGAGTAAATAGGTTAAATTAGATATGGAATAGATAAGCTTTAGAAACCATAAGGATTGATTAGGGCTATGGCTTAAGGTAGGATAGGTTCTTAGCCTTTTTACGTATATAGTATAGAATTAATAGGGTATTTTGCTAGAATTATATTCCTATTTATTAGTCTATATTAGGAACAGTGTTTTTATACCTTTCTAAATACTTTATAAGGCCTTCCTAATTGCTACTATGTATAAGAATTAATCCTAAATGCCTAAATTAAAAGTTACTATACCTTATCCCTAGGTGTAGGATTAGTATCTATTAGCTTACTAAGTGATGGCTAATAGGAATAAGATTTAGATCCAGATCCCTTAGTAGGAGTATAGGTAGGTATAAAAATGGGGGCAGGCTAATAAGGTGTAGATGGAGTAGAGATCCTTAAACACTTAATACTAATATTAGGCCCAAACTAGTACTAATAAAGTTCTTAAGGCGTAAGCTTATAGTTAATAAAGATACGCTTAAGCCTAGAATAAATAGAGATATTGGCTAGCTAGTAAAGACTAGAACTACTAAGACCTTGCTATAGTAATTGTTAATTACCTATCTACTAGGTACCCAAAGGGTAATCTACCTAATACTATATTATATTGTGCTCTTTTAAAACTTAACGCGCATATATAAACTCCTTTTTGTGGTAAACAGTGACCTTCTTCTTATTACCCCTATCCTTTACCCTATCCTTAGTATACTAACCTTGCTCCCTTATTAGGCGTTACTAGCTAGCTTGCTAGGAATTATAGGCGGTGTAGATAGCTATAGCATAGTCTTAAATTTAACCTAGATATTTAGTGTTGGCGCTAGAATAAGAGAGAGCCTGGGTAATGTAGTAGTTAAGGATATTAAAAGATTATTACCACTTAGGCCTAGGCTATATTAAAGCCTAAAGTTAGTAATGGAAACCTATTAAGGATAAGAAAGCTTACCTTAATGCAACTATCGCTCTTAGTACGCATGCATTAACTATAAGAACTAAAGGTGTTGGACCTTATGTAATAGGTCTTGTTATAAGCATCCAAAATCTTTTTATTAGACTTCTAGTCTTTTAAGGACGTGTATATAAAGTTATTTAGGCAGGACTAGCACCAGTTGCGGGTTAGCGGAGGTTGGGGTTCTATATATAGCGGTAGGGCCAGAATATACTATAGAATTAGATTAGAAGAGCAGTTAGTAGGAGAATAAAGAGGTATATTAAATTAATAATGGGAAAAAAGAAAATCTTAATGATATATTAAAGATACATCTAAATTTAGACAAAGGGCGATAATAGGAAGTGAGGTATTAAAGAAAAGGAGCAGCTTAATAAGTAAGGTATCTCTATACTTTACCTCCTAATACCCTTTTAGTAAATAGCCGCAACCTTGCTAATATAACTCTATTATAATAGCACAATTTAGAAGAAAGGAAACATGCGTATAAGCTATTTAGTTATTACTTCCTTACAAAAACTAATTATACGGCCAGGGAAGGCAATTAAGACGTCAATTATAGATATATATAGGTAAAATTATACCTAAACGATACTACGGTATCAAAGAATAATGTTATAGACATTCTTAATAAATCGTATAATAGCTAGAGGCGCTATTATAAAGTATCCCTTCTATTTGCTAGGCAGTAGAGCTACGCTAAATATATAGTATAGAACTAACAAGAAAGGATTATAGATTAATATCTTAAAGGTTAAAGACGATGGTAAGCCAAGGCTCTGTATATTAAATCCTATACTAAAAGGTTCTATGGAACCATATTAGGAACACTAAATTGCCTATAATACTTGCAATTAATTACAGACTGTGACGGTGCTGGGGCACCGTCCCCTGTAGCTGGCTTGGCGCAATATCTGGAGTTCGCCTGTACCGTGTATATATTGCCCCTAGGGCCCCTTTCTTCTGCTCCTTAGCTTAGTATCTTTACGAGATAGCAATCCACAAGCTTTAGTTTAGAGGCATTTGTGCGAGCCGTCACATTATACTAAGCTCACCCACCCGGGGGGGGACTTTATTTGTTTGGAGCTCCCTCTTTCCCTCGCCTGGGAAGGCCTGGATAATATCCCACCCCTATTCCGCGTGTTCTAGGAGGACACGCGTTAAACACCCCTAGCTGCGCGTCGTCGACGCGTCGAGTCGCTATTATTGATACTGGGAGCCGGTATTCAAGCAGCTAGAAGGTCTTCTGTGGATAAGGACGACTGCCTGGGAAGGCAATAATATCTCACCCCTGTTTCAACCCTTTTAACTGATACGGAGTTGTACGAGCTGCAGAGACGACCTTGGTTGAGACTTAGCCTAGGGCTGCGAGGAACCTGGAACTGATCCCGCAGTGTTGGCTAAAACAAGCCAAGACATGACCTAAGCCGTGCTATTAGGCGGTAGGTGCATGTTGTCCGCGAGTCCTCTGGAACGAATCCTATTCTATTATCCCCAGACTACTGCTGCGATAACCACCCCAATTGATACTGAGCTGTACAAGGAGAGACGAAATCGATTAGGAAGGACCTGCTGCTGGCACCGTACTGCTACCCTAAACCCTTAAACCCGATTACTGACTGTGCCGATATACCTACAGTCTGATTGACCGAATGATCGCGCTGATACGCCTGCGATCTGAATGCGATTTGAATGCGGCCTGAATGTAATTTGAAAGCAAACCCGATAACCTGTCGCGCCGATATGCCTGCGACACGACTCTCCGACCTGTCTATAAACGCCTTATAGACACCTGTTAAGTTCTCATTAATAACTACTGTATCTGATCGACCCGAGCATCACTATCGACCTAGATAGTCCCTTGATTTTACGGCCGAATACATCTGCATCCTATATATAGGGGTACTAGGAACCTAGGGGAGAATTTGAGCGATTTATGGCACTCTTGATTAGGAGAACAGATTAGGAGAATTATTCCAATTTATAATACTCTCCAATAACTCTATAGATGAGCCTATTCATCTCTATGACCTTTTATGAACTATTAACGCGTTCTTCTTAATAGCCTTTTGTATGACCTTCTACGAATAAGACAGCCTACTGTTATGAAAGTATGTCTTGCTAGTTGTTGATAAGAATCGAAATATTAACACGTACGCCCTTAATACGTACGCTCTTGATACTATTTGTTAACTACCTTTAAATTGCCTACCACTCGACGGCAGTCCTCCTTAAACGATAATATGCGAATCTGCTCTCTAATAGCATCTTGTTGAATTAAACGCTACATAATAGTTTACCCTCGTACGACTATGCTCGAATATTGAAGCGCACTCTTTAATACCTTCAACCCTCTAATAAGAATCGAAATATTAACACGTACCTTCTTAATACCTCTTTCAATACCTGACAACGATTTAATATACTAAGTCACAATGGCATTTCTACAAGTTCTTAATTGACCCTAGATATCAATTACCTAAAGTAATATCCTTGATCGAATATAAGTATTTAAATATGGCTGCTAACCCTATAGCGTACCTTTGAATATCCTAACAGCACTTAAATATGTCTACTATTTGATGACGACCTGTTCTGAGAATTACAAGAATATTAACAGACTATATACTGATACCTTAATCAAATACCTTAATGAGAATTAACCTATTGGCGCATCTCCCTTAATACCCTACTTGTATAATAACTGGTTGAATGTGCTATGATTAATAGCATACCTTAAACCAATTAATCAACTGTAGCTAGTAATATGACAGCATCTCTACTAGTTGACGGCATATTAATTGATTGAATAATTAATAACGTCTTAAACTACTTACTGATTAATAGTAGACCTCGAGAAACCAACAGACGGATCGTGCTGTTACGCCTGTAATCCGAATGTGATTTGAACGCAACCCGAACGCGATTCGAACGCGAACCCAACCAACCGTTGTGCCGATATGCCTGCGACATGAACTACGACTTTAATAACGACCATATGAGTTTGTCGACGATCAACTGCCTCCCTTACTGATTCAATCGTCTCCTTCTCCACCTATGGTGATCCTTTTCGACTGACACTAAGCTACGCATACTAAGGAACGACCACGGTTGATACTAAGTTATATAAGCTTTACCTTAGGTATTTATACACTTCGACAATAAGGTTAATACTGAGCTATATAAGCTTTGATAATGAAATCGATTTGGACGAACTAGATAATGATTACGCTGTTACGCCTATAATCTAAATGCGATTTAAACGCGATTCGAATACAAACCGATTAACTAATTATGCTGATACGCCTATAATCTACTAACTAACTAATAGACCGAGCTCTATATTTAACCACTATTACCACCCAACGCTTGCACCGTACTGCTATTATAATAGACCTCCGCTGCTCTGCCTGCAGCTAATTAACCCTCGCTGCTTTATCCGCAGCCGACTACCCTTGCTGCTCTGCCCGCAGCTAATTGACTACTTGCTGCCCTGCCTGCAGCCAACCGACTTCTACTGCCCCGCTTGCAGTAACAACCGTATATAAGGTAGAGCTTTGCCCCTTGTACGACCCTGCCGCTTGCACCGTACTGCTACCTAACCTCTGCTGCGATGTACCTCTTGCAGCTAAACTAATACCTTGCTGCCTACTGCAGCACCACAATTAACTTCTACTGCTCTGCCTGCAGTACCACACTCGACCTCTGCTGCTTCGCCTACAGCTGAACCAATACCTGGCTGCTTTGCTGTAGCCAACCACTATTAACTTTTGCTGTCCTACCTACAGCACTATAACCAACTTCTACTGCTCTGCCTGTAGTAACAACTGTATATAAGGGAGAGCTTTGCCCCTTGGAATATAACCCTAATGCTAGCACCGTACTGCTACCTAAGTTGATAAGACCTCGCGCTGATATGCCTGCGAGCTGACAAGCACCGCGCTAATATGCCTGCGAATATAACCCCGTTGCTGGCATTATACTGCCCCTAAACGACCCTGTTGCTGGTACTGTACTGCTACCGAACAGATAAGCTCTTGTGCTAATATGCCTGTGAATGACCCCGAATCTGATAACTGTTGTGCTGATACGCCTACGACCCATAAAACAAGTACTCGCGCTAATACGCCTGCGAGCCGAACCCGAACCAGACAATGATAGCGCTGATATACCTGCTATTACAATAGACCCTTACTGCTCTGCCTGCAGCCAACCAACACCTGCTGCTCCGCCTGTAGCTGAACGATCAGACTACTGCTGCTCTGCCTATAGCACTATAACTGACTTCTACTGCCCTGCTTGCAGTAACAACTGTATACAAGGAGAGCTTTGCCCCTTAGAATACGACCCCACCGCTGGCACTGTACTGCTGCCTAAATAGACAAGTCTCGCGCCGATACGCCTGCGACCTAAATGCGATTCGAATGCGACCCGATGGTATTTAAATACAAACCCAACCGACCGATTGTGCCGATACGCCTGCGATCTACTGATAAGATTCCATGCCAATTTGCCTACGGAATACGACCCCGTTGCTAGTATTATACTGCTACCCGAACGACCCCGTCGCTGGCACTGTACTGCTACTAAACGGATAAGAGCTCGTGCCAATATATATGCGAGCTATAACTTCCTAACCCTCCTACCCTTATTAAAACTTTTTCACCTGCCTTTTTTATAAGAGGGGGAGTAGGGGGGCTTTTTTTATAGCTCGGGGCGCGCTATAACAAAAGGGGGGATAGAGAGCTAGGAGGTACCGGAGTTCTAGAGGAAGAATGATAGCCAACGGAGGGCTCCTAGCGATATACCTCTCGCAGCAGCAGGAGCTGTAGGACGGCTGCCTGCCCTATGTTAACTGGTATAGCAATATACCCCTCGTAGCAGCAGGAGCTGCAGGACTACTGTAAGTCCTATGTTAACCAGCATCGCGATCGAGCGCCAGATGCTAGATTTTTTTTCTTTTCTTTCTTTTCTTTCTCTTCTTTCTCTTCTACGAGGGGATAAAGCCTGAGGGCAGGCTTTTTTGGAAGGGGGGGGTGATGTGACGGTGCTGGGGCACCGTCCCCTGTAGCTGGCTTGGCGCAATATCCGGAGTTCGCCCGTACCGTGTATATATTGCCCCTAGGGCCCCTTTCTTCTGCTCCTTAGCTTAGTATCTTTACGAGATAGTAATCTACAAGCTTTAGTTTAGAGGCATTTGTGCGAGCTGTTACACAGACTGGCATAAAGGCTTGGAAGTAGAGTTGTATAAAAATCTTTGGGTTAGCCTAGGTAGTTACCGGCACGTTTCTAGTAGGCTTCTAAGGGGTCTCCTAGCAATCCTTACGTCTTTTCTCCAGTTATGTTTTTTCCTTATTAAGGTTTTTAGGAGTTTAAAGTAGGGGTTAGATAGATAGATAATATACAGCGGTATACTAATATCTCCCTAATATCTCTCTAAACCCCTTCTAGGATAAGCCCTTATAATCTCCCTACTGTAAGGTAATGGCGATTAGGGGCTGACTGTAAGAAGGGGGGGGTGGGGGGGGGGGGCAATATAAGGGATATTATTGCGGACACCTTGGGTTGCCTTTAGGACAACCTCCGGACGCCCCTTAGATAGTCGCCGGTTACGTGCTGGAGGCATATACCCGTAGTATATAGTCTCCACGATCCTAAAGGCCTTACCTCCTCAAGGATTCGTCTCTCTTACCAATTTATCCTATTCCACAATTGTGTCCTTATAGCCCCCTGTCTATAAAGTCCCCTTATATATAACTAGAGAAAAGTTATAAGGATTGCTAGAAGACTTATTAGAGGCCTACTAGAAGCATGCTGGTAACTACCTAGGCTAATATAAAGATTTTTATGTAACTCTATTTCTAAGCCTTTATACTAGTCTATAATTAATTATAAATATTATAAGCAATTTGGTGTTCTAGTATGGTTCCATAGAACCTTTTAGTATGGGATTTAATATATAGAGCCTTAGCTTGCCGTTGTCTAACTATTAAGATATTAATCTATAATCCTTTCTTATTCTTATAGTCTTTGTAATAGCGCCTCTAGCTATTATATAATTGTTAAGAACATTTATAATATTATTCTCTTAATACCGTAGTATTGTTTAGATATAATTTAACCTATATATGTCTTTAATTAACGTCTTAATTACCTTCCCTAGCTACGTAATTAGTTTTTCTTATAAGGAAGTGATGGCTGAATAGTATATATGTATGTTTCCTTCCTTCTAAATTGCGCTATTGTACTAGAGTTATATTGGTAAGGTTGCGGCTATATACTAGAAGGGTATTAGAAGGTAAAGTATAGAGATACTTTATTTATTAAGCTTGGTCCTTTTCCTTAACACCTTACTTCCTATTATTAACCTTTGTCTAATTTTAGACGTATCTTTAATATATTATTAAGATTTCCCCCTTTTCTATTATTAATTTAATATACCTTTTTATTCTCCTACTAACTGCTCTTCTAAGCTAATTTTATAGTGTATTTTAGCCCTACCGCTATATATAGAACCCTAACCTCTACTAACCTGCAATTGGTACTGGTCCTACCTAAATAACTTTATATATACATCCTTAAATGACTAGAAATCTAATAAGAAGATTCTAGATGCTTATAATAAGACTTACTATATAAGGTCTAATACCTTTAGTCCTTATAATTAATATATATGTACTAAGAGTGGTAGTTACGTTAAGGTAAGCTTTCCTATCCTTAATAGGTTTTTATTACTAACTTTAGGCTTTAATATAGCCTGGGCCTAAGTGGCGATAATTCTTTAATATCCTTAACTACTCTATTGCCTGGGCTCTCTCTTATTCTAGCATTAATGCTAAATATCTAGGTTAAATTTAAGACTATGCCATAGCTATCTATACCGCCTATAATTTCTAGTAAGCTAGCTAGTAACACCTAATAAGGGAGTAAGGTTAGTATACTGAGGATAGGGTAAAGGATGGGGGTGATAAGAAGAAGGTTATTGTTTACTATAAGAAGTAGTTTGTGTATGCGTGTTAAGTTTTAAAAAAGCACAATATAATGTGGTATTAGGTAGGTTACCCTTTAGGCACTTAGCGGATAGGTAACTAATAATTACTATAGTAAGGTCTTAGTGGTTCTAGTCTTTACTAGCTAGCTAATATCTCTATTTATTCTAGGCTTAAGTGTGTCTTTATTAACTATAAGCTTACGCCTTAAGAACTTTATTAGTACTAGTTTGGGCCTAATATTAGTGTTAAGTGTTTAAGAATCTCTGCTCTATCTACACCTTATTAGCCTACCCCCGTTTTTATACTTACCTATACTCCTACTAAGGGATCTAGTTTTAGATTTTATTCCTACCAACTATTACTTAGTAGGCTAATAGATACTAATCCTACACCTAGGGATAAGGTATAGTGGCTTTTAATTTAGGCATTTTAGGATTAATTCTTATATATAGTAGTAATTAGAAAGGCCTTATAAGGTGTTTAGGAAGGTATAGAAACACTGTTTTTAATATAGACTAATAAATAGAAATGCACTTTTAGCAAAATACCCTATTAATTCTATGCTATATATATAAAAAGGCTAAGGACCTATTTTACCTTAGGCTGTAGCCTTAATTAATCCTTATAGTTTCTAGAGCTTGTTTATTCTATATCTAATTTAACCTATTTACTCTTTAGGGCCTCTCTTAGCCTACTATAAACTTTCTTTATAGGTTGCAGTAATACTATAGTATTAAAGCGCTTTCTATAATTTATAGATTGCGGACCTTAGTCCTAATATTCTTTTAGAATATCTTTATAATAATTAAGGTGATCCTCTGGTTCCTATATAGAGTCCTTAGTAGGATAGCCTAGCTATTTAACTTTATATTAAAGCTTATTCTTAATAGACTTATGGTGTAGTATAGCTTTAACCTTATACCACTCGCCTACTACTTTAGGGTGTTTAATTAGGCCTAAATAGAAGTTCTTTTCTAGTAGTAGTCTATACTATAGCTCTAGTAGGTTTATATAAAACACTAAATATATATAAGCTATAGATAGGGGTAGCTGGAGATAGTAGGCTAGCTTACTAATTTATTCCTTAACTTAGAAGGGACCTAGGTATTTTATATTAAGCTTTTTTAATAATTAATAGGTCTTAATATTTGTTAAATATAATAAAACCTTATTACCTATACTAAAATGCTTGTCCTAGTGTTTATAGTTATACTAAAGTCTTTACTACTCTTGCGCATTTTATAGGCTCTACTTTATATACTTTTATTACTCCTCCTATTCCTTAAGGTACCCTTATACTCTCTAGTAAATATCCTTAAACTTTCTAGTTAGGTCCTATAATTAATTATATAGCCTTAGCTAGTAATTATTAAGTACACTATTAAATCTAGATGGTTGAATGCTATAGGCAATCTAGATAGGTGCATACTTATATAATAAGTGTTACTTTAAGTTATAAGCGTATTCTATATATAGAAGTAGCTTACACTAATTATCTTGCTAGTAGTTTAAATATATTTATAGGTAAGACTCTAGTTCCTAGTTCTGGCGCTTTATTTACCTATCTATCTATAAATAGAAAGCCGTACTATAATAGTGGTCTATTTTTAAATAAAAGCATAGATTTAACTAGTACTAGCTTATAAAAATATTGCCCCTATTAGTAATAATAGAGTATGGTTAATCTACTTTAAGAAAGCATTTCTCCCTAATTAGGTTTATAAGCACTTATATATTAATTATCTTATTAATAGGAAGGTATTAGACGTACTTTAAAAACCTATTAATAAGTATAAGGACTAAATTATATATTTATTCTTGCTTATCTTTTAATAGTGGAAGATCCATAATAAAATCCATAGTATAATATTGCTATAGTTTGCTAGTGGGAGAAACCAATTTAAGTAAACCCTATAGCTTATGCCTTTGGATTTTATATACTTAATACTTCTTATAATAGCTAATATATTCCTTTACTTCCTAATTAAGCTTTAGCCAATAGTATTTATATTAAAGTAATTCTACTATTTTAGCTTAACCATAGTGGCCACCTAAAGGATTATTATAATTCTTTATAAGAATCTTCTAATATAGATTTACTTTTTATGGCATCTAAACCTTGCTATATCTTTATAGTTGGCCTATTAGGTCTAGTTCTTAATAGTAGCACCTAGTAGCTTCCTTTCTATCGCATTTCTAGTCTACTTCTATATTAAAGATAGTATAAGAGGCATTTCTTTATTGCACCTTATAGATAAGATCTATTAACCTTTTAGATAGTTCCTAGGTAAAAGCTATTTTATCTTATACTGCTCTAAGTATATAACTAGATAATACTATAGATTTTATAACTCTCTAGTGTATATATATTAGGAAGGCCGCTATAAGGTTAAAGTCTTTTGGTCTTTATAGGGCTCTGGGTTCTAATTACTCTATAGCTTTACTTTTAGTTTAAGGGGATAACTTAGTAATTAGAGGTAATATATTACTAGGTTCTAAGAGTATATTAGGGACATCCTGTCTAGGTATATTTAGACCCTTATTAGTAACGGACTAGGTATTAGCTAGAATATTAGTAAAAGCTAATAGAGTTTCCACCGTCTAAGGCTTAGTACTTAGAGTTATAGGTACTTAAGTATCCTATACCTAGAGCTTGTTCTATAATATAGGGAGTAAGATATTTATTATCTGCTTTCCTTCTCCTATTTTAAAGCCTTTAGTATAGTCTGGCTGTTATAACAGTTTATTAGTAGGGTTATTTTCCCCTAGCTTATATTTAATCTTAAAGTTAAATTATATAAGCTCCTCTGCCTATCTGGCCTATTAAGGTATAAGCTCCTTTATAGTTATAAAGTAGCATAGATTATAATAATCTAAGAGTATACGAGTGGTATGGCTTGCGTACTTAAGGTAGTATCGCCACTATTTAAAGCAGTTAACTATAGCCAGCAATTCCTTGTTGTGGGTGTAATACCTAACTTTAGGTCCCTAGAATTTTCTGCTGTAGAATGCTACTGGTCTCTAATAGAGCTGGGTAGTGTCTAGATGCCTATTAGGTTATAATAGGATACTAGCAAAGGCAAAGTTTAATGCATTAGTAACCATTATTAGTAGCTAATCTGGGTTAAAATGCTGTAGTAGTAAAGCTTCTGTAAACTTTATATATAGTTCTTAAAAGGCTTTCTGTATCTTTCTAGGCCATATCTATAGTTTATACTATTTAGTTAGTCCCTTCTTAGTTTTCTTCCTTCCCGCCTTTAAGCTTTTTACTCCCTAGATTAGGTTTTAGGAAGCTTTAGTAATATAGTTAGATAGGTGTTAGGTAACGTCTAAGTAGTTATAGATAAAGCGCCTATAGAAATTGGCAAAGCCTAAAAACACTTAAATATCCTAGTAGCTCTCTAGCTCTAGCCACTCTTAGATTGTCTATACCCGTACTAGGTTTATAACTACGCCTATAGGCGTTATAATATAACCTAGGAACTTAACCTACTTGGTATTAAAGATATACTTTAACGCCTTAGCATAGAGGCCCTAATTATCTAAACGTTCTAGTACTTTATGGACGTGTTACTTGTGCTAATCCTTATCTTCTAGGTAGATTAGAATGTTATCTAAATAGATAATATACATGCGGTTAACTAGTCCCCTTAAGGCTCTGTAAATATATAATTGGAATATTATAGGCGTATTGGCTAGCCTAAAAGGCATTACTAGGTACTTAAAGTGGCTATATTAGGTTTTAAAAGCGGTCTTCCACTTATCCCCTTTTTTAATACAGAGCCTATAATAGGCGTTTTATAGGTCCAGCTTTATAAAGATCTTAGCCCTGGATAGTTAATCTAGCATTTCACTAACTAATAGTAGTAGGTAATAGTTCTTAATTGTGATCTTATTAAGACCGCGATAGTTTATATATAGCCTTATAGTCCTATTTGGTTTTAGGATAAAGAGGATTGATATGCCTACTAGCGACTTACTGGGCCATATCCATCTCTTTTCTAGTAAGCTATTAAGGTATTCCTATAGGATCTTAAGCTCTTTATAAGAGAGGTTATAAATAGGAGGGTTTAGTGGCTTCTTACCTTCTTCTAGATTAATTATATAATTATATTCTAAGTTCTGTGAAAGGACTTTAGCTTACCTGCCTAAAAATACCCTTAGTAAGTCCCTTAGGTTTATTAGAATATTTAATAAATTAGGGTCGCGTTTATTCTTTATATTATTATTAGGTAGATCCTAGAGCTCTTTTAGAACGCTTATAGTCAGTGTCGCGCGCTATAGTAACTGTTTATATATAGTTGCCACTATACGTTAAACAGTTTTATATAGTAGCTAGTAAAGGGTAGGGAATTCTTTAACGTAGCGCTTAAGGTGCTATAGTATACTCTCTACGTATTACTTAAGCCAGAGTAACCTATAACAATAGAAATATCTTATAAGATTTTTAAGATTACCGCCTCCCTATAATGTTTCTATAACCTATCTAGTAGTTCCCTATAGGGTCTTTGTTATAAAAGGGTTATTACCTATACTAGGCTTTATACCCATCTTGCTATAAAATAGGGGTTAGATTTAATACTCCTTTGGGTATAGAGCGTATACTATTTCACCTAGGGCTATATCCTCTAGGATGTCTTTTAAGCTTATTAGTAATATGCGCCCTTTTAATTCTTTATCGTTCCACTATTTAAAGGCTCCTGTTTTAAAGCGTATCTTAAAATCTACTTCTATAAGCTAAGGATATCTAAAGATAAGGTTATAACCTATAAAGTTAGCCGCCTAGAAGGGTTGTGGGCTAACCATCTTGGTGCGGTTGTGTATGTTAGCTACTAATACTATAAGCTTATAGGCGCTGTGTAGTTTAATCTAATACTTATCTAAGAAGCCTATAATAGGTTTCCGCCACCCTAGCAATGGGATAAGTTTATACTCTTTTGCCAAGTTATATTATATAAGATTAATTTCAGCACCGCTGTTGTATAGTGCTTAAAACTGATATATCTCGCCTATAGGGAGTATTATTTCCAGCTTAACAGCAATATAGAGAGTCTTCCCTTCTGTATCTTGCCCTAGTTATAGCTAGGAGACGTCCGCAACTAGGGCTTCTCTTTTTTTAGTTTATTAGTGCGTTTATTGCCCTACTTATTTTTCTAATAAGAATATCCTTTTGGCTTCTTAGAGTGTTACTATAAGGGTATTAGCTAGGTATTAGGTTAATCCTAGGAGTCTTTCCCGCTATTTAAGGTTCCCAGCTTTAACTATTTTAAAGTTCTCTTTAAGAACAGCTTCTTTAAAGATTGGGTCTGTCCTATGTTACTACCAGTGCCTATACTTCTAGCTACCCCCTAGCTTCTTACTGGAAGAGGTCTGGTTCCTTACTATATTCTTAGCATTCAGAACCACTTGTTTAAAATCTATATATGCGGTAATCCGCGGTAGGGCTCCTACGCGCTTTATTTTGTTATAAATTACTAGCTTAATTCTAGCCCAGATAAATCCAATCTTCTCCTTTTTATAAACGCTGCCGTTCTTATTTTTAAAGGGCTCTAGATCTATTTATTAAGTATAAGTTTTTATAAAGTTTATAAACTGGCGGAAGTCTTAATAGTCCAGCTGTATACTATTCTAGAATTATTCTGCATTATTATATTATTATTATTATTATTATTTTATCAATTGTATTATACTACGTACAATACTGCGCATACAGCCTCAAGCTATGGCGCTATAGTTCTATATACATAAATCCTTTCTAGGCAGCTTAATATGTACTAGTAGCTATGTCCTAGTAGTTTATAAACCCTTAAGGGTTTACAGCTCCTTAGTAAAATACTAAGTTGCTATAACTGCTAGGGAATGAGAAATAATAGGAAAAAAGAAATCCTAACACCTGTCCCTGTCCTTTTGCAATTTATTTCTGTCCTTTTACTCTCTAATATCTTTTTAAGAGCCTAGTAGGAGTTACCTCCTTCTAGAATCCTATGCTTTGTCTATTCTTCTATAGAGCCTTCTAAGCTAGTACTATGTACTAGTTTAGCTGCTTAAAGTGTCTCACAGTCTCTGCTATTAGCAAAGTGATTCCCTTTACAATTAATGCAAAGAGGGGTAGTATGTTGACAAGGCTTGCCTATTGTTATACAGGTAGAGCAGGAGTGGTCTTTAGATAGATATACAGCCGCACAAAATCCGTAGGCCCTAGTAGAGCATCTGTCTCCTATATAGCCAAATTTTTGGTAGCTAGTACACTGCGTAGTAGGAGAGACTTCTAGGTATTTTACTACCTTAGTAGCTATACCTGCAATTGAGATCTCTTTTTGCTTAAGGATTTCTTGTCTTTTTTCCTCGTTCTCTACAGTAAAAACTATAGAGCCGAATCTGGTTTATAGATTGTGTCTTTTTACACTAGATAAGATCCATCTAGGTAGTCCTTGTATCCCTATAGGATTAAAAGTCTCAATTTCTTCTTTTAAAAGCTTAGAGCCTCCCTCTCCTAGAAATAGTAGAGTAGGAACCCCATAGGCTATAATTTGAACCTATAGTTCTAGTTTTTGTTCTCTTTAAAAGGTAAAACAGTTATGCTAGATCTCCTTATATTTAACTAGGAAATCTACATTATACTCTTCTATAGTTATAAGGAGAATATTTTATTTTCCTTTAGTTCTAGCTATAGACGCTAGAACTGGCTTTTCTACTTGCAATTTCAATATAAATAATTGATTGACTTTGTTTCGTATAGAGAAGGTATTTAGAGGCTCGTCCTTTTAGTCTGTAATTAGGACTAGCTTTCTTTCTTATAGCTGCTTTTTCTTACTTCTAGTAGAAGTAGAACTCCTACTAAAAGGAGAAGGGGTAGAAGAAGAAGATGGTAATAAGGAGGGTAGAGAGGACGAAGAAAGGAAGTCCCTCTTTAGCCTCTCTGCGTACGTTTTTTTAGTAGGGGCTACCTCCTTACGGAGAGCCCTTACTTCTTCTACTAGTCCTTTTAGGACATCGTCTGCCTTTTCTTTTCCTTATATAAAGGGATTTTCTCCTGCTAGAATACTCCGTGTATAGTCTTCTAGCTATTTAACTTGTTTTTTTTTCTTTTTCTTCTAGCCTTTTATAGGCCTAGGTTAGGCTTTCTAGGGCCCTTTTATAGGTATTGTTCTGGGGAGAGGGAAGGAAAAGATATATTAGGTATACTATCCGTAGTAGTTGTTGGTTTTATAGTCTTTTTTGCAGGTTTTTGGTGTTTTTTTTTAGGAGAAGTCTGAGGATGTTCTCTTTTTTCTCCTTTCTTAGTAGGAGGAGAAAGAAAAGGAGATAAAAATAGAAATTTATTGCCATTTCTTTCTATAGGGGTTTCGCCTATAGACTTGCCGTCGTTACTTCTCTCTATAGGAGGTTTCTTTTTAGGCCTGCTAGGCTTTGGCATCTTGTAGGGGGAGTTATAAGGGGGTTTTCTAGGTAAAAAACCTTGCTAGTTTTTACTATCCTTATACCCTTTTTCCTTACTAATCCTACTAGAGGATTTCTGGGGAGATTAGGCTAAAAGGTAGTAGAAATACTAGACCCCCTAGTTTTTGTAGTTTTATGGTTTTGTGGTTTTAGTGTTCCTACCCCTGTCTTGCTTATAAGCTAGGACCCCTTTTGCTAAGGCCTTTACTACAGAACAAAAGGGGGTAATAAGGAGAATAAATCTACCTCTAGCTTGCTAAGTAGGCGGAATTAGGTCTTAGGAGTTTGAAAATCGATAGTTTTTAATGGTAAGATGGGTATACGTAAGTTTGGAAGTGCGGCGCCACCTTTTAGTAAGGTTGCATATGTAGTGAAAGTTTTTATTATATTATATAACATGCGGATCTTAGGTCTAACCTTTTAGGAAGGTCTATAGCTGTGGCCATATAGTAATTTACTTTTTATTAAGTTGATTAAGCGTAATCTAGTTTAGCAATTAGTCTTTAATCTTACTAATAATCCACCATATACGTTCTTTAGTATTATTTTATATTATTAGCATCTTAAAGAAGTTGTCTACCTTATAAACCTAATTATTTAAATATTGGGCGCTAGGTCTATAATAGAGTTCTAAACTACTAGAGGCCTTAGCTAATTAATCTATATCTTTCTTCTATTTATTGCGTAGATATCTCTCTAAGTCTTTTACACTTCCTTAGGTAGATACTGGGTAGCCCTTAGGAAGCCCTTAGCCCTGGCTAGGTTATAAAAAAACTTATCTGGCTTAGATTAAACCCTACTAGATCTAGATTTACCCTTAAAGGGTTCTAATATATTTATTAGTAGCTTCCTCCCATATAGCTTCTAAGAGCCTTATAATAGCTTCCTAATATCCATCTTAAAGAATATTAGTATAGGGCTCTTAACTTTCTAAACTTAGGCCTAGGGAAGCTCCGGCTATAGAGGTAGTATTAGTACTAGTAACTAGTACGGATTTCCTAATAAGCCTTAGGGTTTAAGTTAGTGTTTAGGTTAAATTACCCAAAGGAGTAGGCCCGCTTGGCTTGTAAGTAGTCTATATACCACTACTATACTAATTATAGGCTAGTGGTCTTCTGGGAGAGTTCTGGTTAGGTCCCTAGTTAGATATATTAGTATATTCCTCTGGCATTTCTAGCTTAGGGGAAGATCTTAGTATTGCCTTTGGCGCTTAGTCTTTTAATTAGCCTAGGTGGGGCTAGAGGGGTTCTAGTTGCTTTTTAGTAGCGCTGCGTCCATTATAGAGGGTGTCTATATTTTCCTTAGCGGTAACTATAGGTGTATAAGAGTCTTTAAGCTTCTAGCGCATCTAGGTATTAGGGCTTATTTAGCCGTCTTGCCTAGAGGTTTATATTATTGCAATTTTTTACTGTTAGAGGGACCTTCCTACCTTAATGCAACGGCTTTCTATAAGATATTTATAGAGTTTCCGTTTAGGTCGTTACGAGATTTTAAGGGAGAATGGTAGATATAAACAAAAGATATAAATAAACAATCTGGTCCTTAAAGCCAGCTACCCTTCCAAATAGAGTAGGAAGGATTTAAATATAAGGGGACTTTATAGACAGGGGGCTATAAAGACATAATTGTGGAATAGGATAGATTGGTAAGAGAGATAAATCCTTAAGGAAGTAAGGCCTCTGGGATTATAGAGACTATATACTATAGGCATGTGCCTTTAGCATATAACTAGTAACTATTTAAGGGGCGTCTAGAGGTTGTCCTAAGGGAAACCTAAGGTAACTGTAATAATATCCCTTATAAGCGGCCCTATAGGCCTATAGCTATATCCTATCCTCCTTAAATGTTTAAACTCCTTAGGAACTGCTACTTTTTTTTTTAGTATATCCAAAGCCGGGGTTTACTACGTCCCAGCTAGGCCTTGCTAATTAATTATTATATCTTATTGTCTTATTGTTTCCCATATCTTAGCCATCCCCTATATGCTATCTCTTATTAACCATTGCTATATACGCCATGCCTCCCCCTCTAGGGCCTATTAAAGACGTAAGGGAGATTTATCTATTAACTACCGTAATACTAAAGCAAGCGGGATATATTGTGTGCTTTAAGTATCTTTTGTGCCTAGGCCCTAGCTAGGCCCTTTTTAAGGGTTACCACTCCATTAAAAGGAGATAAGGAAAACTGTGGGTCGCAATCTAGGCTGCTAGGTATTTGGTAGTTAACGGTAAGTGACTATATACTCCGTAGGCGATCGCCCTGGGGGTTAGGAGGGGCTATATATTTGCTTATTTGTTCGCTCGCTTATAGTTACTCATTTGTTAATATAAGAGGTTATTAATGCTTTCTATTGGGGGTTAGGGGATACTATTAAATGCTATATATCCATGTTGGATCCAGTGTGGTTTTCTATAGCCTTATCGTCCATCTTATCAATCTATTATCGATATGGATCTTATTAATATGGATTACAAATATTGTCCATACTCCCCCACCACTAGAAAAATTCTCTCAGCTTTTACCTTCCCTTTACCCTATTGTACAAATATGGATTCTAAAGCAGAATCGTCTCTTCTTGCGCCTTTAACTACCGTTAATTCGGCCTTAACTCGCCCAATAAGGACCCGCATAGCCGTTGCAACATAGGCCCATGCTTAGTCCGTCGCCTCCCTTTCGACCTCCGTCCGTCGCCTCCCTTTGCTCCTCCGCCGTCGTCGCAGGGGCGCCGCTGGTTATATACCCCCTAAGGACGCGTCATCACGACGCTAGCTACCACCACCAGTCTGCCACAGAGCGGACAACCTCCACTACAACCCGTCTGCCACAGAGCGGACGACCTCCTCTACCACAACCAACGATTCTACTACAACCTGTCTGCTGCAGAGCAGACGACCTCCTCCACAACCCGTCTGCTGCAGAGCAGACGACCTCTCCTCCACAACCCGTCTGCTGCAGAGCAGACGACCTCTCCTCCACAACCTGTCTGCTGCAGAGCAGACGACCTCCTCCACAACCTGTCTGCTGCAGAGCAGACGACCTCTCCTACAACCAGTCTGCTGCAGAGCAGACGACCTCCTACATCCAGTCTACAGCCATCGTGCTGCAGACGACCTCTACTACAACCAGTCTACGGCTGTCGCGCT